>Ga0256843_1000114_pt1 | contig 67883 bp, 27 predicted proteins | sample AlvinellametaG_FD_191572 | JGI IMG/M metagenome (GOLD analysis project Ga0256843, IMG submission 191572) | Pompeii worm associated microbial communities from hydrothermal vent at the East Pacific Rise, Pacific Ocean - Alvinella | ecosystem: Host-associated > Annelida > Integument > Unclassified ...
TTATTTTGTGCTAAATCTTTTTTATATTTATTTTTTAGTTTTGTTGTTTTTTGGTAAGCTGTAACATATAATAATACTTTATTCATCATCTTATATTGAGCAGTTACTTTATATCCATATTCAAATCCTCTATATTTAGCAGAAGATGTAAGGTTGTCTTTTATAACTGCAGCATCTTTATTTAGCTCCATAACCTCATTTGTTATTTTAGTATTATATGTGATATTGTGTTTTGTACCATTTGCATCTACAAAATAATTATCTATTGTTTTATAGTTTTCTTGTGTATATCCTAAAATAACTACACCAAAAACAGATATATCATTTGAAAATATTTTACTAAACATACCTGGTTTTATATATGTTTTATTATTATTTAAATCATTTTGTACCACATCATATAAATTTTCACTAGATACTGTAAATTTTTCTAACTCAAAATCTCTATGGATAATTGGAGTCCTACTAGAAAGTAATGCTCTTACATCATCTGTTAAAGCATTAAATTTATCAGTATCTATATATTCTATTTTACTAGAAGTTGTTGAATCTTTTTTATAATTTATAATACCAAGAATTGTAAGATCAGTTGAAGTAGTTGATAAACTATTTGAACCAAAATCTATATCTTGAGATATTTTTTTGGCTGATATATACTTTATATCATTTGTACCTAAATATAGTTCATAAGATTTATAATCAATACCACTTGTAGGTATATCAAAATCAAACGATCTCGTATATGAATAAGATTTTATAGAATTACTGAAATTAAATCCTATTATGTCATTAAAATTAGAGTGAATATTTATATATCCAGTATCTATTGTTTTATAAAGATCTGAATAGTTATTAGTAGTACTATTTGTATCGTTCATTAGCTCATTAAATAAGAAAGCATGGTGAGATTCTTTTTTATGATCAAATGAAAGATCTATAATATTTTTAGAAAATGATGATGAGATAAATACTAATAAAAGTAATAATATTTTTGTAAGCACGATAAACCTTATATATAATTTGATATAATATTATAGAAAACTTAATTAAAACCATATTATAAAGAAAAAATGGAGTATATATCTTGATAAAATTAATACTTTTTATATTAATAATGATTATATCTTTAGAAGCAAAAAATAATGTATCACTTATTAATAAAAGGACAAAAACAAAAATAGATGTATATATAAAAAATGATAAACTATATGATATAACACTTTTATATAACGCAAAAACTAAAAACTTAAGATCTTCAACTACGCTACCCATAGAAAAAATTATAAAATCAAAAACTACAAAACATATGGCAACTTTTTATATTACAGGGAAAAAATATTTTCTTCAATCAAGTTATAAATATGCACTTGGTTCAAAATATTCAATTCATGATGATTCTTATTTATATAGATTACCATATAAATTAGGAACTTCAAAGTTAGTAACACAAAGTTTTAATGGAAAATTTTCCCATAAAGGGAACTCAAAATATGCAGTCGATTTTAAAATGAAAATTGGTACAAAAATTTATGCTGCTAGAGATGGTATAGTAGTAAATACTAAAAATAATGGATCTAAAAGTGGAAGTAAAAAGTATATAAAAGAAGCTAACTATATAACTATAAAGCATAAAGATGGAACATATGCAAAATATGCTCATTTAAAAAAAGGTGGAGTAAGAGTTAAAGTAGCCCAAAAAGTAAAAAGAGGACAATTTATAGGATTTAGTGGAAATACTGGATATACAAAAGGTCCACATCTACACTTTTTAGTATTTAAGGGTAAAACATATAATACAAGAGAATCTATACCTATTAAATTTATAAGTGCAAGTGGAATTGTATATAAACCAATAAGATTTAAAAAATATAAGGCTGTAAAATGAAACAAGATATAAATATATTAATAAAAGAGTTAGTAAAAAGTGCCATAAAAAATCAGTTTAATCTATGTTCTATTATTAGTAAATATGAGTGTGTAAAACAATACCCACAGTTTGTATTAAAAAAAGCTACATTTATAACGCTAAAACAAGATGGAAAATTAAGAGGTTGTATAGGTTCATTAGTAGCCCATAGAGAGTTATATGATGATCTAGTAATAAATGCCAAAAAATCTGCTTTTGAAGATCCTAGATTTAAACCACTAAGTATTGAAGAACTTGATAAAACTAGTATAGAGATATCTATTTTAAGTGATGCAATATTACAAGAGTATAGTAGTGTTGATGACTTAAAATCAAAAGTAAAAGTAGGAGTTGATGGAATTATTTTAAAATATAAAGATAAACAAGCAACATTTCTTCCTCAAGTTTGGACTGACTTACCAAATTTTGATGATTTCTTTAGCAATTTAAGTGCTAAAGGTGGATTTGATATCTCTTGTTTAGATGATGGTGCCATGGTATATAAATATCAAGTACAGAAGATTTAAAAGTGGGGAGTAGTTAATTCCCCAAGTAGTTTTTAAAAAAGTGGAACTACAAGAATAAATCCAACCACTATAAAGATTATTACTAATCTTAACACAGTATTCTCCTTATAAAAGTTCCCTTTACCCTTATTTAAGATACCACCCATCAAAAAAAAAGGTGAACTATAAAGTTCACCTTTTAAACTTTCAAATATATTGAAGTAACTAATTTCAATATAAGAGAATACTGTGTTTCGTAATAATTATACAAAAATCAATTATAAAAGTCAATAAATACAAAGTATGTTAAAATGTAATATCAATTTGTTTAAGGAATAAAAATGAACTTTTATAAACCAAGTAATAACAATAAACTAACTTGCACACTATGTCAACACTATTGTAATATTTCACAAGGTAAAACAGGTATTTGTGGAGTAAATAAAAATACAGTAGATAAAATAGAGTGTTTAGTTTATGGATATCCTGCTGTTATAAATATAGACCCAATTGAGAAAAAACCACTATATCATGTATTGCCCAAAAGTAAAACTTTAAGTATTGGAACAGTTGGTTGTAATTTTAAGTGTTCATTTTGTCAAAACCATGGTATAAGTCAAGAAGTAAAAATAAATAAAGAAAAATACTATAGTCCTCAAGCTATAGTGAATTTAGCATTGCAAAATGATTGTAAGAGTATCTCTTATACATATAATGAACCAACAATATTTTATCCATATATTAGAGATATTGCTATACTAGCTAAAAAAAATGGACTTAAAAATATTTTTGTAAGTAATGGTTTTGAATCAACAGAAGTTATAAATGATATGCAAGGATTAATTGATGCTGCTAATATTGATCTAAAATCATTTAATAGTGAGTATTATAAAAAACACTTAGGAGCAGATTTAGATAAATTAAAACAAAATCTAAAACTATTTAAAAAACTAGGAATTTGGATTGAAATAACTACACTTGTTATTCCAAATCTAAATGATAGCAATGAAGAGTTAAGAGATATTGCAAATTTTATAGTTAATGAGATAAGTGATACAACACCTTGGCATTTAAGTGCTTTTCATCCTGATTATAAGATGCTTGATCGTCCTAGAACTTCTATTGATTCTTTACAAAATGCTTATAATATTGGAAAAAATGTAGGTTTAAAATATGTATATATGGGTAACGCTTCTTTAGAAAATAATTCAAAATGCACTAAGTGTGATAGTATATTTTTACAAAGAATCACATATAAAACAACAATTGATAATAGAAAATTTGGAGTTTTATGTCAAAATTGTAATAGTAAACTTGATGGCATTTATAATACAAGTAGAGATATGAGTGTTGCAAATAGTTTTTATAGTTCATCTTGTAACGAGATTAAAAAACAGTTTAACCATTTTGATAATATTTTAAAAGATGCAAATTTTAATAACAAACCTCCTTTTAGTCCAAAAGCTATAATATCTCCCCATGCTGGATTTGTATATAGTGGATTTACAGCAAATGCAGTTTATAGTATGCTAGAGGGTATAAAACCAAGTACTATTTTAGTAATTGGACCATCACATAAGCATAGATTTAAAAATGCAAGTGTTAGTATGTTTGATGAGTATATTACTCCTTGTGGTGAAATAAGTATTGATAAAAATTATGCTTCATATTTAAAAAATAATTATGATTTTATAGATTTTATACCAGAGGTTCATAATGAACATTCAACAGAAACACAAGCACCATTTATAAAAGATAAATTTCCCAAATCTAAAATAGTTGAGATAGTTTATGGTGATATAACTTATGAAAAACTATCTTTGATAATTGATGAGGTATTTGAAAAATATTCACATATATTTATAGTTATTAGTACAGATTTAAGTCATTTTTACTCAAAAGAAAAAGCAAATAAACTAGATAATATTTGTTTACAAGCAATTAATAACTTAGATATTTCTACTTGGGAAACAGCATGTGAAGCTTGTGGAAGAGTAGGAGTAAAAGCCCTTTTAAAAAGTGCAAAAAAGTATAACTTTAATTCAAAAGTTATAGATTATAGAACAAGTGCAGATATCACAAATGATGATTCAAAAGTAGTTGGTTATACAAGTGCTATTATAGGATAATATATTCACTTGTATAACATATAACAGTCCATAGGGAATATATTATGTTTTAAAACATAATATCTTAAGTATTTAAATCCCTTTAATAACTATATCTAGAACAATAATTATGTTATAAAACATATAGATATCTAAAAGCACTATTTTACAAGCATTTATAATAAAATATTTCCTTTAATTATGGTATACTAATACTATATAGTATTACAAGGATATAAAATGGCAAAAAATAACGTAGTATACAAAAACAACAAAGTAATAGTTAACAATGAACCTAAAGAGGGTGAAAACCTAGCAGTATTTGTAAGACCAAGTGATAAAATACAAATAAAAATCCCAAAATTTAATATGGATGATGAAGAGGTTAAATTAATTGGTGGAGATATTGTAGTATCAACACCATCTGGAGGATCTATTACTTTTGTATCTATGGGATTGATGGCCTATGGAGATGTAACACCAACTATACAACTAGGCAATGCCAATGCCATATCTTTAAATACACTAATTGAAAAAATAGATACTATAAATTCAGTGCCAATTGATGCTTTAATAACAACTGAAGATGTTGATATTATTGAGGAGGTTACTTTAGATAACGAAGATGCAGAACCTGTAGAAAATGCTGCAGAAGCAGTTGCTAGAGTGATGAATCAACAAAATACACAAGAAAATGTTGCTCCAAAAGTTGATCCATCTCCAATACATAAATACGATATAGAACCAGTAGAAGCACCAGAACTAGAAGTAAATCCATTAATCGATGAAGATGAAGCTGCACCAATTCCAAAAGGAACACCTCAAAAATCAGAAGTAGAGGGGATTATTCCTACACTAACTTTTGATATAGATCTTCAACATATCGATACAGAAAAATCTACAAGCAATACAAATATTTATACTGTAGAAGGAAGTGGTGGAACAGCTTATTTAAATACTTACCCAAGTGATCCAAATGATATTCCTGGTTTAATGAAACAGCTAGAACAAGAGACAATTGATTATACATTTTTAAATAGTGGTGATTATTCAAGTATGGTTATAAATGCGGATAATTCAAACTATTTCGATGAAACACACACTTCAAGATTAATAAAGTTATCTGCAATTCAACCAGAAGGTTATTTAGTAGAAAAGCTTGATATATCAGGTTTACCACTTGGTATGGAGATAATAAATGGAACAAAATCTGGTGATACATGGTCAATAGCAAGAGCAAAAGTAGATGAAGATGGAAATATAATAAGTGATGGATTTACAATAAACCCATCAACAGGAGATGTTGAATTAATAATCAAATATAGTACAACAATTGATACAAATTTTGAGTTAGATATTAAAGCTGAGAGTTTATTTAGTTTAAACAATGTTTCTGAAGAACATAAAAATTCAGTAAAAGAACCAATTGCTAAATACTATACAATTGAATCTGAGATGAAATATGGTGTAAACGTACATGAAGTAAACGAAAATAATCCAGATTCTATAAAATTTGATCCATTTAAATCTCAAAGTGGAATCACTTATGAAAATGGATTTGTATTAGCTACAAATTTAAATGACAACCTAATAAAAACAGGTGATTTAGAAACAACAGTTAATGGCGCAGTTACAAATGATACTATTATTGCACAAACAGGTGATGACACGCTAAATGGTGCAAAAGGTGATGATACTATTACAGCTGGATTTGGAGATGATACTATTGATGGAGGTGAGGGATTAGATACTGTTGATTTCTCAACACTTACAAGAAATAGTATAGCAAATTTAGATGGTGTAAAAGTTGATTTAGAAGCTGGAATATCAACTGGAGAAGGTACAGATAGTATAACAAATATTGAAAATATTACTGGTTCTTCTTTACAAGATACATTAGTTGGTGATTCAAATATAAATATCATACTTGGTAAAGAAAATGATGATGTTATAAAAGGTAAAGCTGGTGATGATAAACTAGATGGTGGTGAAGGAAATGACACTATTCATGGTGGTTTAGGAAACGACGAGATAGTTGGTGGAGCTGGTGAAGATACAATTAGTTTTGAAGATTCACAATCTGTAGTTACTGTAAAACTTTATGATAAAAATTTTACAGATTATGGTACAGCAACAGGTGAAGGTAATGATATTATTAGTGAGATTGAAAATATCAGAGGTTCAGATATTACAGTTGATGCAAATGGTAATCCAACAGGTGATACATTAGTTGGAGATAGAGGAAATAACACTATTGATGGTGGAGATGGTGTTGATACAGTAAGTTATGAAGAGACAAGATTTAATAGTCCAATGAGAATTGACTTAGCAGCAAACTCTGCTCAAGGTGATGGAGAAGATGTATTATTAAATATTGAAAATGTTATTGGATCAACTGATTCAGACAAAATATTTGGTGATGAAAATGATAATAAACTTGAAGGTTTAAGTGGAGATGATACTTTAGATGGTAGAGAAGGTAATGATTATCTTATAGGTGCAAATGGAGATGATACGCTTTTAGGTGGAGATGGAGATGATACTCTTGATGCGGGTTTAGGAAAAAACTTCTTAGATGGTCAAGCTGGGGATGATATTTTAATCTCAAAAGAAGATGCAGATACACTTTTAGGTGGAGATGGTAATGATACATTAACATCTGGACTAGGAGATGACTTAGTATATGGTGGATTGGGTGATGATATTATAGATGCTCAAGGTGGAGATGATACAATATCTTATGCAGATTTAAATCTAACATTACAAGGAGATGATGGGGTTGTTGTAAGTTTAAATAATACTACATCTCAAAATACAAGAGTAGCAGGAAATGATACTATAACAAATGTTGAAAATATTATAGGAACAAGTAAAAATGATACATTATCAGGTAACTCTTCAAGTAATACTTTAGATGGTACATCAGGAAATGATACTGTAGATTATTCATATTCAAATAATACAATATTAGTTAACTTAACTTCAGTAAATCAAAATATTTCAGGTACAGATTTAGAGGCAAATAGATCTAGTGAATTAGGACAAATTGATAAATTAATAAGTATTGAAAATATTGTAGGTTCAACAAATAATGATACCATTTTAGGTGGAGATAATATCAATATTTTAGATGGAAATAGTGGTAATGATTATATAGACGCAGGTGCAAGTGATGATAGACTATATGGTAAAGATGGAGATGATACACTTATAGGTGGATTAGGTGATGACTTTATTGATGGTGGAGTTGGAACTGATACTATAGATTATATTGATGCTTTAAGTGGTATAGATGTTACTTTAGAAAATTCAACAACAAGTACAGATGATACTGTAGGTATTTCTACAGTTAATATTGCACTTGAAAAAGATATAGTAAAAAATATAGAAAATATAAAAGGTTCAAATTTCTCAGATACTATAGTTGGTAATGATGAAATCAATAAAATTATAGGTAATAAAGGGAATGATATCCTTGATGGTGGAGATGGAGATGATATCTTATATGGTGGATCAGAATTACCAAATTCAACTTTAAGTGGAGATGATACATTTATAGCATCAAATGGAAATGATTATATAAATGGTGGAGCTGGAAATATATTAAATGATATATCAGATAGTGATACTGTTGATTACTCTTCATGGTTAAAAGGATCATTAGATATAACTTTACATGAAGAAAATGAAGCAAGATTTTTAGATATAGATGATTCTTCTGATACAAAAATTGATAGTATTTATAATATAGAAAATATTATAGGTACAAACAATATATCAGGGGATACAATTACTGCAGATAGTAATGATAACATATTAAAAGGTATGGCTGGAGATGATATTTTAGATGGAAAATCAGGAGATGACACACTTTTAGGTGGAGATGATAATGATATAATAAAAGGTGGAATAGGAACAAATACTATTGATGGAGAAAATTCACTTTTTAATATTAAAATAGATCAAATACCAACTACTAATACTGAGTATGGATTTAATTTAAATGGTCAAACTATAATTTATAATGCAAGTGCAAATGAAGCAATATCAGATATATATGCAGGTATTATCGATCAGTTTAATAATACTATAGGTCTTAATCAAAATGATACTTTAATACTAAATTCAAATACAAATTCATTAGAATTAAAAACAGCAGATCTATTAAGCCTAATAGATACAAATATGAGTTTAAGTGGTGGAGATACTGTTGATTATAGTGATGTAATTGATGAAAATATCAATGTAGACCTATCAAATACTTCAGCACAATTTATACACACAGATACTGTAGATACTTTAAAAAGTATTGAAAATATTAAAGGTGGAAATAAAAATATAAATGAAGGTGCAGGGGCAGTTGTATATGAAGATACACTAATTGGAAATATTGCAGATAATACAATAGAAGGTTTAGCTGGTGATGATTATATAGAAGGTAAAGCAGGAAATGACTTACTAATTGGTGGAGCAGGGAACGATCTTTTAAAAGGTGGATTAGGAGATGACATCCTTGACGGTACAGATGGAAATGCAGATGGATCAGATATAGATTTAGCTGATTATTCAGATGCTTTTGATGACCTATATGTAAATCTTACAACAATGGTACAAGGAAGTAGTACTCAAATTAGTGAATCTCAAGGTAGTGATACATTTATAGATATTGAAGGTGTAATAGGTGGATCTGGAAATGATACTTTAGTTGGAGATAATTTATCAAATTCACTAGTTGGAAATAATGGAGATGATACACTAAGAGGTGCTGGTGCAGGAAGTAATGGAATTGATGTATTAATAGGTGGAAATGATAATGATACTGCATCATTTTATGACCAAGATACAGCAGTAAATGTTGATTTATCTGTAACAGATGTACAAAGAGTAAGTGATACATTAGGAAAAGTGAAATTATCAGGTATTGAAAATTTAGAAGGTTCAAGAGATGAAACTGTATCAGATACTTTATCTGGTGATTCAGCTGATAATATCATTTTAGGTCAAGAGGGTGATGATCTTTTAAGAGGACGAGATGGTAAAGATATTTTAGTTGGAGGAAGTGGAACAGATACAGCAGATTATACGTCTCATGAAGTTAATAGCTCAAATGATGGTATTGTAAAAGCAACATATGAAGTTAAAACTACTATAAATAATATAGAACAAACAGAGAATATTGAAGTAAATGAAAATATTGTTCATGGTATTAATGTTGATATGTCAAGAGAATATAATCAAGTAATAAATGATGGAAGTTCTAGTAATAAATCAGATACACTATATGATATTGAAAATATTACAGGTTCTGGATATAACGATATTATAAAAGGTGCAGATTCTAGTGTGTTACTTATTGATAATCATTCAGATATCTTAAATAAAAAATTAAATGGTGAAAATACATCTGCAGATAAAATAAAACTACAGTTTATAATAAATAATACAGATGGAACAACAACTACAAAAGAATTGAATTTTACAAATGGTAGTACAAATGTAACAAATGCAGCAGGTACAGTAGTAGCAGTTTTAGCTTTAGCATTTTCACAAAGTTTAAAAGCAGATCAAATAGTTGATGCTATAAATGGAAGTAGTGAAACAGGAGATGGAAACCTAAATAACCAAACTACAACACCAGTATTATTTGCAAAAAGTGAAGACGTAGGTATTGTTATTACAAATCAAACACCTGAAACTAATTTTGTGTTAAATATGACACATGAAGATAATTCTGTAAGCCCTGCAATAGAAACTACTTATACAAATGAAGCAACACTTGATAATAAATTTGAAGGTGGATTAGGTGCTGATACAATATATGGTGGAAGTGGTGATGATTTAATCTATGGAGCATTACAAAATAATGATTTAGATACTGGTACAAATGATGCTTTAGATCAAAATGATATATTATTTGGTGGAGCTGGAAATGATTCAATTTTTGGTGGAGCTGGTGATGATACACTTGATGGTGGAGCTGGTGATGATTATTTAAATGGTGGAGCTGGAAATGATCTATTTAATATGAATGTAGGTGATGGAAATGATACTATTGATGGTGGAGATGATATTGATACATTAAACTATTCAAGTGCAAGTGTAAATGATAATATTATTGTAAACTTATCTTCTGTAGCTGATGCAAATGGTTACCATGATTTAACAGTAAATTCAGAAATAGATAAAATAAAAAATATAGAAAATATCACTACAGGTGCTGGAAATGATGTTATTACAGGTGATTCTAATATAAATATTTTAGATGGTGGAGCTGGAAATGATACTATTGATGGTAAAAGTGCAGATGATACACTTTATGGAAGAACAGGAGATGACACACTTATAGGTGGAGAAGATAACAACTATTTAGATGGTGGAGATGGTATAGATACAGCTGATTACTCATGGTCAAACAATAAAGTAAACTTAGATCTACAAGCTGATTTAGATAATACAAAATCAGGTGAACAAAATGCTATTACATTAACATCAAGTGATACTTTAATAGATATTGAAAATGTAACTGGAACATCTTTAGATGATACTATAAAAGGTGATAATAATAATAATATACTTCAAGGTGCTCAAGGAAATGATACTCTTGTTGGTCGTGGGGGAAATGATATTTTAATTGGTGGAGATGATATAGATACTGCTGATTATAGTGAAAATGATAGTTCACAAAGTATAAGTGTTGATATGACAGTTGCAAATGGTGAATATAATGTTGTAAATGATGGAACAATATCAAATAATCAAGTTGGACAAGATAGAATTGAACAAATAGAAAAAATTATAGGTTCTAAAGGTGATGATACATTTAAATTAAATGCTACAACTACAGATATACTAGATACTATAGATGGAGATGCAGGAGAGGGTGATACAGTTGATTATAGTGGAGTTGATTCAAAATATAAATTAGAATTAGATATGACAACTGCTAAAATACAAGCAAATTTAAAAGATACTACAAACGCAGATAATATAGATGATAGTGATGAACTTATTAATATTGAAAATATAACAGCAACAAATAACAATGATACAATAGTTGGTAATGATATAGTAAATACTATTTTAGGAAATGCTGGAGATGATTTTATTCATGGTGGAGATGAAACTATAATAGGTACTGGAGATAGTATTAATGGTGGTGCTGGATTAGATACATTGTATGGAGATGGTGGAGATGATACTATTTCTGGTGGTACAGAAGTTGATAGTATTTATGGTGGAACTGGTGATGATATAATTCATGGTGATGAAGATAATGATATTATTGAAGGTGGAGCTGGAGATGATCTTATATATGGAGATACTGGAGATGATACACTAATAGGAAATAGTGGAGATGATGTTATTAATGGTGGAGATAATAGTTCTGATATAGGGGATACTGTTGATTATTCATACTTAAATGATACAAATACAAATACAACATCAACTGGTGTTGATATTAATCTATTAGCTCAAAGTGCAGAAGATATAGGAACAGGGACTCAAGTTGGAGTTGATATTGTTAAAAATATTGAAAATATAAATGGTAGTGATTTTAAAGATATTCTAAAAGGAAATGATGCAAATAATATCCTACGTGCAGCAGATGGTGATGATACATTAGAAGGGGCTATAGGTAATGATACACTTGAAGGTGGATTGGGAGATGATTTACTAAAAGGTGGTTCTGGAGATGATACACTTGATGGTGGAGATGGTATTGATACTGTAGATTACTCTGATGCAACAGCAGATGTTTTTGTTGAGATTACAAATGGAACACATGATATTGGTGGTGGACAAGGTACTGATACATTTATTGATATTGAAGGTGCAATAGGTGGAGATCACAATGATACACTTATTGGAAATGATGGTTCAAATACCTTAATAGGTGGTGCAGGAAATGATGTACTAGATGGTAAAAAAGGTGGAATAGACGCTGCTAGCGCGGATTATTTAGATGGTGGAACTGGAGAAGATTTTGTAAGTTTTGCACAAGCAACTTCTAGTATAAATATAAACTTAGCTAATTCCGATGCACAAGATGTAGGTGGTGATATAGGTTTTGTTAAAATTAAAAATGTTGAAAATATTGATGCTAGTTCTTATGATGATATTATAAAAGGTGATGCTTCAAATAATATTATAAATGCTGGAGATGGTAACGATACAATAAGTGGACAATCTGGCAATGATATAATTATTGGTGGTAAAAATGCAAGTGATAATGAAGATAATGGTGGATCAAGATATATAGATACTGCTGATTATTCTCAAGATAGTGCAAATGCAGCATATGGTATCACAGTAGATATGCAAAAAGATACTAAACAAGTAATAAATGATGGATATGATGTTTCTTTAGGTATAAATGAAAACCAGGATACTTTATATGGTATAGAAAATATAACAGGTACATCTTTTGGAGATAATATTAAAGGTGCTACTACTACAAGAGTTCATTTAAGTGAGAAAATAGATCAATTAAATACTCTAAGTAATGGTGATACACTTACTATTACAATTGGATCAGATAGTTTTACAATTAATATTGATAGTAGTTTTACAGATGAAAATAAACTTACTAAAATTGAAGATGCTTTTAATGAGCAAAAGAATACAAATTCAAAATTTGCAGAGTATACTATTAGTAGTTTTGATTTTAACAATGATAATAATGAAGATGTACTTACAATAATATCTTCAAATGATAATGCATTTAGTTTAGATATTCAAAAAAATAGTGATGCAGTATCTACAATTAACTCTGAAAGTTTAGATAATGAATTTAAAGGTGAAAATGGAGTTGATATTTTAAGTGGTGAAGCTGGAAATGATATCTTAAGAGGTGGAAATGACAACGATACACTTAGTGGTGGAAAAGGTGATGATAAACTTTATGGAGATGCAGGAAACGATACACTATTAGGAGATATAGGTGATGATACTATTGATGGTGGAGATGGTATAAATACTGTAGATTATAGTACAGAAGATTCATCAATTAGTGCAGATAGTACAAATACAAATAGTGGAATTACTTTAGACTTAACAAATACATCACAACAACGAATACATGACAGTTTTGGCAGTGATACATTATTAAATATTCAAAATGTAATAGGTTCAAAATTAGATGATATTATAAATGGTAGTATTGAAAATAATATAATAAGTACAAATGATGGTGATGATATTATAAGTGCAAATAAAGGTTCTAATACAATTGATGGTGGAGATAATACATCAATAGGTGATACTATTGACTACTCATGGTTAGGTTCAAACTCTTTAAATATAAATCTAAATGATGATATTGATAATTCAATAGCAGGAGTACAAAATGCACTTGCTTTAGATGTACAAGATACAATTACAAATATAGAAAATGTAATAGCAACTAGTGCCTCAGATAGTATAACAGGAAGTTCAGCTAATAATATACTTCAAGGAAAAGATGGAGATGATATCCTTGTTGGACTTGCTGGGGATGATACATTAGATGGTGGAGCTGGAACACTAGATGTTGCTGACTATTCAAGTAATACAAATTTACAAAATATATCTGTAGATATGACACAAAGTAGACAAGTTACTAATGATGGATTTAATAATACTGATAAGTTAGTTGGTATTGAAAAAATAATTGGTTCAGCTGGTAATGATACATTTAAATTAAGTGCAAGTACGACAGATACAATGGATACTATAGATGCAGATGCAGGAAGTAGTGATACAGTTGATTATAGTGGAATTGATTCTAAGTATAAAGTAGATGTAGATTTAAGTACAACAGATGCAAATGGTTATGCTACATCATATATAAAAGATACTTCTAATTCAGATGCAATAGATGATCAAGATAATCTTATAAATGTAGAGAATATCACTACAGGTTCAAATAACGATACAATTATTGGTAATAGTGTTTCAAATATATTAGATGGACAAGCTGGAGATGATACTATTGATGGAGATAGTGGAGATGATACTTTATATGGACAAGCAGGAGATGATACTTTAATTGGTGGTGTAGGTGATGATATAATTGATGGTGGATCAACAGGAGAAACAAATGGAGATTGGGTAGATTATACATATTTAAATGATACAAGTAAAAATACAACTTCAACTGGTGTAGAAGTTGATCTATTAAACTCTAATGCAAAAGATTTAGATTCAGGAACACAAGTTGGTAACGATACAATCTCTAATATTGAAAATATTAAAGGTAGTGATTTTAAAGATATCTTAAAAGGTGATGATTCAGATAATACTTTAGATGGTGGATTAGGTAACGATACATTTACAGGTGGAGCAGGAGATGACATATTCTTAGGTGCAGATGGTGTAGATGTTGTTGATTATAGTATAGTTCAAAATGATATTACAGTAGATATTAATGATGGAACAAAAACTGTAGGTGGAAACCAAGGTACAGATACATTCTCTTCTATAGAGGGTGTTATTGGTGGATTAGGTAATGATACACTTACAGGAAATACAAAAGCAAATGTATTAGAAGGTAGAGGTGGAGATGATACTCTTTTAGGAAGAGGTGTTAGTGATGGAAATGTTGGTATAGACACTTTAGATGGAGGAGAAGGAACTGACTTTGTATCATTTTCTTATACATCTTCAGATATTACTGTAGATCTATCAAGAACTGATGCTCAAGATATTGATACACGAGATCAAAGTACAACTGAAGATCTTTTAATATTAAATGTTGAAAATATAGAAGGTGGAACAGGAAATGACCTTTTAATAGGAAATCATTCAAATAATGTATTAGAGGGTATAGATGGAGATGATACATTAATAGGAAATTATGGAAATGATACTCTAGATGGTGGAGCTGATATAGATATTGTTGATTATTCAGATCTATTAGATAATCAAAATATTGTTGTAGATATGAATGTAGTAGATGAAGATGACTCTGTTTTACAAATAGGAAAAGTATTAAATGATGGATTTAATACAATCGATACATTAATTGATATTGAAAATATTAGAGCTAGTCAATACAATGATACAATTATTGGTGATAGTGATGATAATATTGCAAATATATTTGAAGGTGCAGCGGGATCAGATACAATAAAAGGTGGATCTGGAGATGATAAACTTTATGGTTCTTTATCAAATAATTCAGCAATTGAAAATGATACAAATAATAGTGATAAATTATATGGTCAAAGTGGAGCAGATACACTATATGGTCAAGATGGTGAAGATATACTAGATGGTGGAACAGGAGTTGATACATTATATGGTGGAACTAATAACGATATATTAATTGGTGGATTAGGAGATGATACACTAGATGGAGGAACAAATGATGTAATTGGTGGAGATACAGCAGATTATTCATCTAGAAGTGAATCTATAAAAGCTGACTTAGTAAATGGTAAAACAACAATTGATACAGATGGAACTGCAGGATTTAGTGCATCAGATGAAGAAGATACATTAATAAATATCGAAAATATTACTGGTGGATCAAATGATGATACAATAATAGGTGATGATAATAAAAATACATTATTTGGAAATGATGGTGATGATTTAGTAAAATCAAATTTTGGAGATGATTATATTGATGGTGGATCAGGAGATGATACAATTGATTATAGTGGATTCTTAGATAATGCAAACCAAAAAGTAGTAGTAGATCTATCAGCACAAGAAGCTACAAAATATGAAGATGCAACAACTACATATACAGATACTTTAAGAAATATAGAAAATGTAATTGCTTCAACTAATGATGATACAATTAAAGGTTCAAATGCAGCAAATACAATAGATGCATCAGCAGGAGATGATATTATATATTCAAGTGCTGGTTCTGACACTATAGATGGTGGAGATGATAATTCATTTGATACTATGAACTATTCAAATGAAAATAATTCTATTTCAATTAGTTCAACTTCTACAGGATATGATGTTACAAAATTAAATGATGCTAGTACAGATAAACTTACAAATATAGAAGTGATACATGGTTCTACATTAAATGATACATTTGATGGTACTACATCTAGTTCAATTGATACATTTTATGCAGGATCAGGAGATGATACAATAACTGCAGGAGATGGAGCAGATACATTATTTGGTGAAGATGGTGCAGATATATTCAAAGCATCAAGTGCAAATGATGGAAGTGATACAATAGATGGTGGATCAAATATTGATACAGTTGATTATAGTGCAATTAGTGATGGTGCAGATATAACAACTGGTGGTATAAGTGTAACATTAAATGGTAGTGTAGATACAACAGTAACAGTAGATAGTGGTGATAATGATACTATTAAAAATATTGAAAATATAATAGGTACACAAAATAATGATACATTAATAGGTGATGATGAAGAAAATATTCTAAAAGGTGAATCTGGAGATGATATTTTATCTGGTGGAAAAGGTGATGATACACTAGATGGTGGAGATAATACAAGCGTAGGAGATACAGCTGATTATACTTATATAGATACTTTAACAAATACTGATGATAAAGGTGTAAAAGTAGATCTTACAGATAAAAAAGCTTCAGATATTGGTATAGATAATAAAGTAGGAAGTGATACTCTTTTAGATATTGAAAATATAACTGGAAGTAAATATGAAGATACATTAATAGGTGATATAAATAACAATACTCTAGATGGCGCAAGTGGAGATGATGTACTTTCTGGAAAAGATGGTGATGATTATTTAAATGGATCTAGTGGAAATGATATACTTTCTGGTGGAGCTGGAGATGATTATTTAGCAGGTGGAGATGGTATCGATACAGCTGATTATCATACCTTAAGTGAAGATCTAGTTATAAATATAACAGAAGGTAGCCATACTGTTTCTGCTTCTGAAGGGGAAGATTATTTCTCTTCAATAGAGGGTGCAATATCAGGAAGTGGAGATGATACACTTATTGGTAATGATGGTGCAAATATATTAAGAGGAAATTCTGGAGATGATACTCTACTTGGTGGAGGAGTAACAAGTGGAGTTGATATCCTTGATGGTGGAGAAGGTGGCGAAACTTTAGGAGATTTTGTTAGTTTTGACTACTTAGATAGTGCTACAAATGTAACTATTGACTTAAGTAATACAGATATTCAAGATATAAATGGAGATATTCAACTAATAGATATCGAAAATGCTCTAGGTGGACAAGGAAATGATACTATTTTTGGAAGTAGTGATAAAAATATAATTTCTGGAAATTTAGGTGCAGATAATTTAGTTGGTAGATATGGAAATGATGTATTAATAGGTGGAAAAACTGAAAGTAAATTAGATGATACTAGTATAGATACTGCAAACTATAGTTTAGATAGTGATGCTACTTATGGTATTGAAGTAAATATGCAAGCTGTAGAAAAACAAGTCTTAAATGATGGATATAAAGCAAGTAATGATGGATCTAAAACATCTGATAGTTTATATGGAGTTGAAAATATTATTGCAAGTAATTACAATGATAATATTTTAGGTGCATCTACTTCTAGGGTAAATTTAAGTTCACAATTAGATGAATTTAAAATAACTTTAGAAACATCTGATTCTATTACTTTAACTTTAGATGGTACAGATATTATTATTACTGAAGGTGTTGATGGTGTAACAGAAGAAAATAAACTATCAAAACTTGTAGATGCTTTTAATGATAATACAACACTAAATACAACTTATACAGCAAGTGGGGTTGATTATAATGGTGATGGGAATATAGATTTAATTACAATTCTAAGTAATAATGATAGCTCATTTAGTGTAGATACGAAATTTGATGATAGTTCTGCTAGTTCTAGTACAACATCTACAATAAATAGTGAAACACTTGATAATGTATATTCTGGATTAGCTGGAAATGATACAATAAATGGAGCAGCTGGAGCTGATAGTATTTATGGTGGAGATGGTGATGATATTTTAATTGGTGGAATTGGAAATGACACAATAGATGGTGGAAATCAAACTCAATTAGATGGTTCACAAGGTACATCAAATACAAAAACAGGTGCAGGAGATACAGTTGATTATAGTTCAAGATCAAATGGTATAGATGTAACTTTATCAACAGGTTCAGCAACAGTATATTTAGACACTGATTCAGATGGACTTACAACACATACAACAGGTGAAGAGGAAGATATTTTAGTAGGTATTGAGAATATTAGTGGATCTAGTGTTTCAGATATTATAAATGGTGATGATTTAAATAATACAATTTTAGCAAATGCAGGATCAGATATATTATCAGGTGGAATAGGTGATGATTATATTGATGGTGGAGATGGTATTGATATAGTTTCTTATGATTATTTACAAAATTCAAAACAAAATGTTGTAGTAGATTTAAAAGCACAACAAGCAATAGAAACAACTGATACAGATGTAACTTCTACTGATACACTTAAAAATATCGAAAATGTAATAGGAAGTCAACAAAATGATACAATCTCAGGATCAAATAGTAATAACTCACTAGATGGTAACCTTGGAGATGATACATTCTTTAGAAGTGCTGGAGATGATAGTATAAATGGAGCATCTGGAATTGATTTAGTAGATTATTCTATAAATAATGCAGATATTTCAGATACAACTACAACTCAAAAAATAACACTTAGTGCATCTGGTTCAACATATACAATTAATAAAAGTGATGGTGGAACAGATACTCTTACAAATATTGAAGCTATTAGAGGAAGTGATAGTGCAGATACTTTAACAGGTGATACAAATGGTGATACACTTTATGGAGCAAGTGGTGATGATACTCTAATTGGTGGTGCTGGTATCGATAGTTTGTATGGAGAAGATGGAAAAGATACTATTGTTGTAAATACTAAAGATGATGGTACTGACCTTTATGATGGGGGAGCTTCTGTTGATACAATAGACTATAGTAATCTTTCAATTAGTAGTAGTGATATAACAAAAGGTGGTATCCAAACTACATTAAATAGTAATACAAATGCATATGTAACAATAGATCAAAATGAAGATGGTGACTTTACAAATGATGATGCAAATAGAGATATTGTAGTAAATATAGAAAATATTAAAGGTACTTCTCATAATGATTCTATATTAGGAGATACTTTAAATAATACTATATATGGAAATGAAGGTGATGATATATTAGGTGGTGATGCTGGATCTGATTATATTGATGGTGGAACAGGAGCTGACACTATTACTGGTGGAGAAGATGCAGATAGCTTAATAGGTGGTGCAGGAGATGATCTATTTGTTTTTGAAGGAACAGCTAGCTTCTTAACTTCAGATAGTATAGATGGTGGAGATAATAATGATACTGTAGATTATTCTAATGTAACTATTGCTAGTACTACATCAGCTGGTGTTGAACTAACTGTAGTAGATGGAGGAATCACTACTGCAAAATTAGAAGATAATGCAAATCAAACACATCAATTACAAAATATAGAAAATGTGTATGGAACAATAGGTGAAGATATAATAACTGGTAGTGATTCAGATAATATCTTAAAAGGAAATACAGGAGCAGATACTCTAAATGGAGCAGCTGGAGATGATACTTTATATGGAGAAGATGGAAGTGATATCCTTAAAGGTGGATCAGGAGATGATACTCTAATTGGTGGAGATGATGCAGGTATTGATACAGTTGACTATTCTGATGAGGTAACTGAAGGTTTAACTATCAATATTGCAGATGGTACATATGATATTAGTGATTCTCAAGGAACTGATACTTTTGATGGAATTGAAGGGGCAATTGGTGGTCAAAAAGATGATACAATTACTGGAAATTCTGGAGCAAATACATTAATAGGAGAAGCAGGAGATGATACTCTTCTTGGTGGAGGTGCTAGTTCTGGTATCGATTATATTGATGGAGGAACAAATAGTTCAACAGGTGGGGATTTTGTAAGTTTTAATTATGATAGTGCAACTCATACTGTTGATCTATCTTTAACATCTGCACAAGATACAGATGGTGTAAATGGTGATGACTTAATAATTAAAAATATAGAACATGCTCAAGGTGGAGCTGGTATTGATAGTTTATTAGGAAATGATTCAAATAATACTTTATCAGGATTAGCAGGAGATGATTATCTAGTTGGAGCAGATGGAGATGATCATTTAATAGGTGGAGCTGATAATGATACTCTTATGGGTGGAACTGGAGATGATATTCTAGATGGTGGAACTGAAAATGATACAGCTAGTTATAATTATACACTTTTAAATAATGGAATCAATGTTGATTTAAGTCTAGATGGAACAGAAGATAATGAACAAGTAATTAATGATGGTTATGGTTCAAAAGATATTTTAATTGATATTGAAACAGTTGAAGGTAGTAGTTTAAATGATACAATAAAAGGTGATGCGAATGCAAATACTTTTATAGGATTAGGTGGAAATGATACACTTGATGGTGCAGCAGGAGATGATAATCTTGATGGTGGAATAGGATCAGATACTATTTATGGTGGAGCTGGAAAAGATATAATAAATGGTGCAGATGGTAATGATATATTATACGGATCAGCAAAAAATACATTTACAGATAGCAGTGATGATACTATTAATGGTGGCTCAGGAGATGATATAATCTATGCATCATTCCAAGCAGATGATGAAGATACTGATAATACAACAGCTGATACAATCAATGGAGATGTAGGAAATGATACAGTTGATTATTCAAACTTTAGTTCAGATCATGGAATTAGTGTAACTTTAGATGGAGCAAATAATGCTACAGTAACTATTACTAGTGGTGATGATGATATATTAAAAAATATTCAAAATGTAAATGGATCAGCAGGTGTTGATATTATAACAGGGGATACAAATAGTAATACATTACGAGGAAATGGTGGAGATGATACTCTAAACGGAGCAGGTGGTAATGATATATTATATGGAAATGATGGAGCTGACTTATTAAATGGTGATGCTGGAGATGATACCTTATATGGTGGAACAGGAGATGATACATTTAAAGCTAGTTTAGGTTCAGATACTATTTATGGACAAGAAAATGGTACAAATGGAGATTGGGTAGATTATTCAACTTTAGAAACTGAAAATGATACTTTAGATAATGTAGGTGTAAATGTAGATCTATCACTTACATCTTCTCAAAAAGTACATGATGATTCAGATGATACAAAAGATATATACCAAACAATTAATAGTGTAGAAAATATATTAGGTACAGAGTTTGCAGATACTTTAAAAGGTGATGATGAAGTAAATACTTTAGTAGGTGCAGGTGGTGATGATATATTCTATGCAAGTGCTAAAGATGATACTTTAATAGGGGGTACTGGAACAGATACTGTTGATTATACAAGTAGTACAAGTGCAATTACAGTAAATGCTACAGCATCATCTACAACAGCAAAAGATGCAAATGGAGAAGATACTTTAATAGATATAGAAAATATCAAAGGTTCAAATACTAAAGATGATATATTTAATTTAAGTGGAACGGGAATAACAGTTGATGGTCAAGGACATGATACAGGAGATACTGTTTCATATAATACAAATCTTACTGATGGTAGTGCAATAGATGTTACTTTAAATGGTTCAACAAAAGTTGATGTAAATATTGATGGTACAGCTACAGATGAAATAGTAAATATTGAAAATATTACAGGTGCCAATGGTAATGATACTATTGTTGGTGATAGTGTAAATAATACATTAAATGGTATGGCAGGAGCTGATACATTAAGTGGTATGGCAGGAGCTGACTACTTAGATGGTGGATCTGGTGATGATATAATTGATGGTGGAAGTGGAAATGATAAACTTTATGGTGGATTGGATAATGATACTATTATAGGTGGATCAGGTGATGATACGATTGATGGAGAAGATAATACTACAAATGGAGATTGGGTAGATTATTCATATATTACACATGCAAGTAGTGGTGTTGATGTTAGTTTATCTAGACAAGATGCAAGTGATAATGGTGCAGGAACTGAAGTAGGTGATGATACTATTATTAGAATAGAAAATATATTAGGAAGTAAAAATAGTGATATCATTGAAGGATCTGGTACAAAAAATACACTTGTTGGAAATGATGGAGATGATACACTTATAGGTGGATTAGGTGATGATATTATTTATGGTGGACAATTAGATGGAACAGATAGTGGAAAAGATACTGTAGATTATTCAAATGAAAATAAAATAAATGTTGATTTAAGTTCATCAAATACAGTACAAATTGATACAGATGATGATAATACTTTTGGATCAAATAATGATGATACAGATACTATATATGGTATAGAAAATATTACTGGTTCAAATAGTGGTGATGATACAATTATAGGTGATAATAATACAAATATATTATTAGGTCAAGCAGGAGATGATAAACTAGATGGTGGTGCAGGATCAGATACAATTGATGGTGGATCAGGAGATGATATTATATATGGTGGAATAGGTTCAGATACATTAATAGGTGGATCTGGTGTTGATACATTTTATGCAACAGTTACAAAAGATACAGATGGCAATATAACAGCATTTGATGGTACAGGTGATAAAATTTATGGTGGATTAGAAGATGGAACAGATACATCAAAAGATACTGTAGATTATTCTGCTATTGATGATAGTGCATATCATATAGAAGTTGATCTATCAGAGGCTGATAATAATGCAAAAGTTATTAAAACTTCTGATAGTACAGAAGAAGATAAAGATACATTAAGTGGTATAGAAAATATTATTGGTTCTAATGGAGATGATCTTATAAAAGGAAATGATTCAAGTAATACATTAAGTGGTGGATTAGGTGATGATACATTTATAGCAACATTAGGAGATGATAATTATATTGGTGGATCAAATAACAATGTAGATGGAAGTGGTGATTGGCTTGATTATTCTTCATATAGTTCAACTGAAAAAATAAGAGGTACATTAGCAGAAGATGGTAATGAATCTACATTAACAGATGGAGTATATACACATACTTTAAGTGATATTGAAAATTTAAAGGGTGGATTAGCTGATGATACATTTACAGGAAATAGTGAAGTAAATACTCTTATAGGAAATAGTGGAAATGATACTTTAAATGGTGCTGCAGGAGATGATATATTAGATGCTGGTCTTGGTGATGATATTATTATTGGAGGGCTAGGAGATGACACAATTGATGGTGGAGATAATAATAGTGGAACAGGAAGTGGTGACTGGATAGATTATAGCTCAAGAGATGATGGTATTGATTTAACATTAGTAGCATCAGATGGAACAGCTTATATTGATACAGATGCTAATGGACTTACAACACATGCAGCAGGTGAAGAAGAAGATACTATAAGTAATATTGAAAATATAAAAGGTTCTAGTGTTGATGATATTATAGTTGGTGATGAAAACAATAATACAATTGATGGAAGTTCTGGAGATGATACTTTAGCTGGTGGATTAGGAGATGATTATATTATTGGTGGAGATAATACTGCATCAAAAGGTGATTGGGTAGATTACTCTTTACAAGATGGTATTACAACAACTATGACAACAGGAATCTCTACTGTTAATGTAGGAACTGGTGGTGAAGTTGATACTATAGTAGGTATAGAAAATATAAAAGGTAGTGATAAGTCAAGTGGTGGTGAAGATACCATTATTGGAAATTCATCTATAAATACAATCTTAGGTCAAGCAGGTGATGATACAATTGATGGTGGATCAAATGATGATTATTTAGATGGTGGAAGTGGTACAAATACATTATCTTACGCAAGTAGAGATAAAAATGTAAAAGTAGATTTATTAAATTCAACTGCACAAGTAGATACAGATGGTACAGCTGGATTTAGTAGTAGTGATGAAACAGATACTATTACAAACTTTTCAAATGTAGTAGCAGGAGATGGATCAGATATCTTAATAGCTGGAAATTCTGGACATATTTTAAATGGTGGATTAGGTGAAGATACATTTACAGATGGAACAGCAGTTGATACATTAAATGGTGGTAGTGATAATGATACATTTATAATAACTGTTGATCAAACAAAAACAGATGAAACATATGCAAATGGTATTGATATTATTGATGGAGAAGATGGATTATTAGATACAATAGATTATACTTCAATTGATGATGGAAATGGTATTGAACTAACTTTAGCAGCATCAAGTTCAGCAACAGTAACATTAACAAGCGCAACAGATACACTAAATGGTATTGAACTAGATAAAATAAAAAATATAGAAAATGTAATTGCAACATCTGGAGATGATAGTATAAGAGGTGATGGTCTTACAAATACACTATTTGGAGAAGCTGGTAATGATATTCTAAAAGGTGAAAATGGAGATGATAAACTTTATGGTGGTGATGGTAATGATATTCTAGATGGTGGAGAAGATGCAGATTACCTATATGGAGATGCTGGAGATGATACACTTTCAGGTGGACTAGGAGATGACTATTTAGATGGTGGTGAAAATGGAGTAAATGGAGATTTCGTTGATTACTCATCTAAATCAACATCACTTAGTGTAAACTTAGGAGATTTAAGTGGTGGTTATGCAACTGCAACTCTTGGAACTGAAAAAGATTATCTAAAAAATATTGAAAATATAACAGGAACAGTTAAAGCTGATGATATAACAGGTAATGAATCAAATAATACAATTAAAGGTTTTGATGGAGATGATAATATAGCTGGTGCTAAAGGTGAAGATATATTATTTGGAAATGATGGTAGTGATACATTTAAAGCTACATTTGATGATTCTCAAACAGGAGCTGATAAATTTGATGGAGATGACACTATAGATGGATACACATTATCATCATCTGGAACAAGACAAGCAGAAGCATCAAGTAGTACAGATAGAGATACTTTAGATTATAGTGCAATTACAAATACAGATTACCATTTAGAAGTAAATTTACAAGCGAATAGTTCAAAAATAATTCAAAATAGTGATGGTACTGTAATGGATAATGATACAGTATATAATATTGAAAATGTAACTGGAACATCAGGAGATGATATAATCTCTGGAAGTGATGAAGAAAATGTATTTATAGGTAAAGATGGTATTGATACAGTATCATATACAAATGCTACAAGTGGTATTAAAGTAGACTTATCTGATGAAGATGCAGATGGTTACCAAGTAGATAATGATGGATTAGGTGCAAAAGATAAGTTAATTGAAATTGAACAAATACTTGGATCTGATTATGTTGATACTATAAAAGGAAGTACTGGTTCAGATACTTTATATGGTGGTGATAGTTCAGATACATTAAGTGGAAATGCAGGTGAAGATAAACTATTTGGTGGAGATTTAGATGGTAATGACGATTCAACAGCAGATACAGTAGATTATTCATATTTAGCAGATGGAACAAAAGTAGTTGTTGATCTAAATGATGTATCAACTGATACTTCTACACCTAAACACCAAGCATTGGTATTAAATTCATCTGATGATTCACAAACAACTGATAAAGATTATTTAACTGGTATTGAAAATGTAATAGGTTCATCTTATGATGATACTATAACTGGAAAAAATTCTGTATCAAATGTATTAAATGGTGCTAACGGTGCTGATGTATTAAATGGTGGAACAGGTGATATTGTTGATAACTTAAATGGAGGAGCTGGAGCTGATAGATTAGTTGTAGTTGCCGGAGAAGACGTATTTGATGGTGGAACAGAATTAGATAGTGTTGATTTTTCAAATATAACTGATGTTGTTAAACTTACTTTAGGTGCAGCAGGAGCTCAAACACAAGCAACAGTAAATGATATAGCAAATGTAAAAGTGAGTAATATTGAAAATATTATTGGAGGAAGTGCATCTGATACTTTAACTGGAAATGAATTAGCAAATATTTTAACAGGAAATGAAGGAGCAGATCTATTTAAAGGTTCAGCTGGAAATGATTATTTTATAGGTGGATCTAGTCAAACAGCTGGTGTTGAAGATATTGATACCGTAACATATGAAGATGCAACATCATCAATTACCATTGATATGAGTAAAACTGATTATCAAAATATTGGTGGTGGTGAAGATAGTGATAAATTTGAGGGTATAGAAAAAATTATTGGAAGTAGCTATTCAGATAAATTTATTTCAGCTTCAAATCAAGATAATATATTTGATGGTGGAGATGAAGCAAATGAAAGTGAAAACAATGGAAAAGGTGATATTGTTTCTTACTTTGAAAATATAACTGTAGATGATACAACACAAGATTATGTTAATGTAAATCTAGCATCAAATAGTGCAGAGATATTTGTAGATGATTCAAAAACAGCAACAGATACTTTAATAAAAATTGAAAATATAACAGGAAGTGAAGGTAACGACTTCTTCCAAGGAGATAATCAAGCAAATAGTTTTGATGGATCTGATGGTATAGATACATTAGATTACTCTTATGTAACAAATACAGATGCATTGACTTTAGATTTTACAAACTCAACAGCAAGAATTGGTGAAACAAGTAGTAGTGATCAAGATACATTTAGTAATATCGAAAAAATTATTGGTACATCTAATGATGATCTATTTAAAATGGCAGGTGGAAATAAAATAATAGATGGAGCTGATGGAATAGATGAAGCTGATTATAGTGGTTATGATAGTTCTATAACAGTTGATTTTTCTACAAATACAAGTAATAAAGGTGATAGTTTTACAAGTATAGAAAATGCTACAGGATCAACAGCAGATGATAGTTTTGTAGCATCTAAAACAGTTAGTAATGTATTTGATGGTAATACAGGAAGTGATAAAATTGACTATAGTAATTATGATAAATCAATAGATGTAACATTAGATGGATCAACACTAAAAGATGTAGTTATTACAGATTATGAAAATGATCAAATTAAAAATATTGAAAATGTTATTGGATCAACAGCAGATGATAATATTGTAGGTGATAACAACAACAATATAATTGAAGGTAATAATGGAGCAGATCAATTATATGGAAAAGGTGGTAATGATACATTAAGAGGTGATGCTGGAGATGATATTATATATGGTGGAAATGATGATGATATTATAGAAGGTGGAGCAAATGACGATACACTTTATGGAGAATCAGGAGATGATATTATATATGGTGGAACATCAACTGATGGTGATGCAGGAGATGGACTAGACTTTGTTAGTTATGAAAATTCTGCAGATGGTGTTAGTGTTGATTTAGCTAATAATACGTCTCAAAATATTTCAAACTCTCAAGGTAGTGATACTTTACATGGAATTGATGGAGTTATAGGTTCAAACTTATATAATGATAATTTCAAATCAGATATTACAAAAACAAATTATTTTGATGGTTTAGGAAATGATAGTAATGGTGGAGCAGATACACTTGATTATAGTGATAGATTAACACAATCAGCTGATAGTGTTGTAGTTGATTTAAAATCTGCAGTAGATGCAAATGGATATATAGATGTAACAGTTCATGATGATGATAATGGGTCAGGAACATCAGTAGATACAACTGATAAAATAAAAAATATAGAAAATATTACTGCATCAGCTGGAGATGACATATTAAAAGGTGATGCAAATGCAAATACATTATCAGGATCAGATGGAGCAGATACATTATATGGAGATGATGGAGATGATAAACTTTTAGGTGGAGCTGGAGCAGATACATTATATGCTGGAGCAGGAGATGATTATTTAGATGGTGGAGCAGGAGATGATTGGGCAGATTATAGTTCAAATACTCAAACAGATATAAATATAAATTTAAATTTACAAAAAGCAACATATGGAGCTAATGAGGATACATTAGTAAGTATTGAACATATAGCAGGATCAGATCAATCTGATATTATTGTTGGTAATGAAAATGATAATACATTAAAAGGAAACTCTGGAAATGATATTTTAGATGGTGCAGCTGGAGATGATGTATTAATAGGAAATAGTGGTAATGATACAATATCTGGTGGTACAGGAACAAATACAATCTATGGTGATGAAACAGATGGTACAGGAACAGGAATTGATACAGTTTCATATGAAAGTGCAAGTGAAGCAATTAGTGTAAATCTTACTACAGGAATAGCTGATGATATTGATAAAACAAGTGATGATATAAATGATACACTAAACTCTATTGAAAATATTATAGGATCTGCTTATGCAGATACTATTTGGACTAAAGATGCTCAAGATAATATAATAAATGCTGGTGATGGTGCAGATACTATTCACTATTCAACAGATAAAGATGATGATAATACTAATGGTAAAAATATCTTTGATGGGGAAGATGGAAATGATACTATAGATTTCTCATTACAAACAGATACTACAACAGCAAATACTGATAAAATTATTTTAACATTAGATACATCTAATGAATCAATATTTAAAGTTGCAAATGTTGATAGTGGTGTAGTTGTAAATATAGAAAATGTAATAGGTTCAGATAATGATGATACTATTACTGGAGATACAGCTGCAAATATTTTAACTGGAAATGCAGGTGCAGATACTTTAGATGGTCAAAGTGGAAGAGATATTCTAGAAGGTGGAGCTGGTAATGATAAGTTAGATGGTGGAAATGATAATGACACACTTTATGGTGGAGATGATTCAGATACATTATTAGGTGGTACAAATAAGGATACATTATATGGTGATGCAGGGGTAGATACATTAATTGGTGATGATGGAGATGATATCCTTTATGGTGGTGATGATAATGATACACTATATGCAGATGCAGGAGATGATATTCTTTATGGAAATACTGATACAACAGCAGGTACAGATACAGATGAAATAAATTTCTCAAAATCACTAGCAAAAGTTACAGTTGATCTAAGAGATAACAATGATCTATCAGGAAATACAGATGATGATGGGTTTGGTACAGCAATAGGTACAGCAATAGGTACAGATAAACTTAAAGATATAGAAAATATTATAGGATCAACTCTAGATGATACAATAACTGGAGATTCTAAAGTAAATCTTCTAAAAGGTGATGAAGGAGATGATACTTTTGTAATAAAAGCCTTAGAAAGTACTGTAGATGAAATCTATGGAGGTACAAGTGGTGTTGCAGACAATGGTGATACAGTTGATTACTCTTCAACAGTATTAGCAGATCACCACATAGAATTAGATTTGCAAGATTCAGGTGCAACTCTAGCTAGAATAGAACAAGATAGTGATGCTACAGTACATTACGATGATAATTTATATGAAATAGAAAATATTATAGGTACATCAAGTGATGATATTATCTTTGGAAATAATCAAGATAATAAACTTGTAGGATCAGGTGGAGATGATACTATATCTGGAGGATCAGGTATTGATAAATTATATGGTGATGCAATAGATGGTTCAGGAAGTGGAAATGATACAGTTGATTACTCTTACTCATCAAGTGCAGTTAATATAGACTTATTAGCTGAAACAGCATATGTAAGTGCTACTGATAATGATACTATTTCATCTTTTGAAAATGCTATTGGTGGAAGTGGAGCTGATATTATAGTAGGAAGTGATGTAGCTAATACTTTACAAGGAAATGGTGGCAATGATACATTTGTAGGAAATGGTGGAGATGATACTTTCTATGGTGGAACTACAAGTTCAGATTCAGGAAATGATACAGTTGATTATACAGATCAAGATAGAGTAATTACAACAATGGCAGAGGGTGCTAGTGTAACAGTTGGTACATCTGGAAAAAGTGATACTATATATGGTATAGAAAATATTACAGGAAGTAACACTGGAGCTGATACAATTACTGGTGATTCAAATGATAATATTATTCTAGGTCAAGGTGGAGATGATACTCTAAAAGGTGCTGATGGATCGGATAAACTTGATGGTGGATCTGGAGATGATATATTTATAATAGATACCGATGGAGATGCTACAGGTGATGAGATTATAGGTGGAGATGATTTTGATACAGTAAATTATCAAGGACTTACAACAGAAGGTTTAGAGATAGATTTAAGTTCATCAACAACAGTAACAGTTACACATTTAAATAATGATCATACAATTACACAAATAGAACATCTAATAGGTACAGATCAAGCAGATATATTTACAGGAACAGATGGATTTAATAGACTTGAAGGTAAAGCAGGAGATGATACTCTAGATGGAAAAGCAGGAGATGATAAACTTTATGGAGGAGATGGTTCTGATAATGTTTCTGGTGGAGAAGGAAAAGATATAATTTATGGTCAAGCAGGAGCAGATAACCTTTATGGAGAAGCAGGAGATGATACTATTTATGGTGGAAGCGAAAATGACTCTATAAATGGTGGATTAGGAGCAGATAAGATTTATGGTCAAGCAGGAGATGATACTATATCATTTAAGCAATTTGATAATAGTGAAGATTATGTTTATGGTGGAGATAGTAGTGCGGATTCTGGTATAGATACTATTGATTATTCATTAGCTTCAAAATCTATGACAATAGATTTAGCAAATGGAAATGATGAAGGAACAGCAATATCTGATGATCAAGGAACAGATCATATTTTTGGTATAGAAAATGTTATTGGATCAATCTCTGAAGGTGATACTATAACTGGAAATAATGTAAAAAATATTATCTATGGAAAAGGTGGAGATGATATTGTAAAAGGTGAAGCTGGAGCAGATACATTATATGGTGATAATAATAATGATACACTTTATGGTGGAGATGATAATGACTCTATTGATGGTGGATCAGGAGAAGATATATTATATGGAGATGCAGGAGCAGATACACTTCTTGGAGATACAGGAGATGATACCTTTATAGCAACAGCATTAGCTGATGGAACTGATACTATAACTGGTGGTGATGGAAGTGATACTGTTGATTATAGTATTATAGGTGATCATAATATTATTGCAACATTAGATTCAAGTGCTAATACAACAGTAAGTATTGATGGTGGAGATAATGATACTATAAATACAATAGAAAATATCATAGGAAGTAGTGGAGATGATACATTTACAGGATCAGCTTTAACAAATACTTTTAATGGTAATACTGGAATTGATGAAGTAAGATACAATTATGATAACACTATAGGTGTAACAGTTGATCTTGAAGCTGGTACAGCTGTAGAAAATGGTGGAGTTGTAGATAGTTTAATTAGTATTGAAAATATACTTGGTTCACAATATAACGATAGTTTCATAACTGCAAGTGGAGTATCTAATATAATTGATGGAGCAGATGGAACTTCTGATATTATTGACTATAGTTCAAGATCAAATTCTATAAATGTAACATTAAATACAACAACACTAGCAACAGTAGTTGTAAATAATGATGAAAATGATCAAATTAAAAATATAGAAAATGTAATAGGATCAAGTGTTGATGATTCAATTACAGGAGATAGTGCTGTAAATATCTTAAAAGGAAATGATGGATCTGATATCTTAAATGGAGCGGGTGGATCAGATACTCTTTATGGTGAAGTTGGTAATGATACTCTTAGTGCATCAGATGGTGCAGATACTTTAATAGGTGGTGCAGGAGATGATCTATTTACAGGAACTGACTTTACAGATGAAGTAATAGAAGGTGATACAAATTCTTCTAATGATGGAATAGATACAGTAGACTATAGTTCTTTAGATACTACAGCTCTAACAAATGGAATTACACTAGATTTAACACAATCGGATGTTCAAGTAGATGGGGTAAATAACCATACTATTAGTCATATAGAAAATGTAATAGGATCAAATAAAAAAGATATTATAACAGGTGATGACCAAATAAATATTTTAGCTGGAAATGATGGATCAGATACAATTAGTGCAGCTGCAGGTGAAGATACAATTTATGGTGATGATGGAGTTGATATTATTCATGGTGGAGATGATGATGATATAATTTATGGAGATGATTCTTTAAGTAGTTCATCAATGGTTAATGCAGATACTCTTTATGGTGATGGTGGAGATGATAGTATTTATGGTGGATATGGAGATGATACATTAATTGGTGGATCAGGAGATGATAAACTAAATGGTGGTGATGGAAATGATACTGCAGATTATACAGACTCTACAAATAAAATTATTGCAAATGTTTCTACTAATGGTAGTGGTGCAGATATAGGTACTGATATATATACTAGTATAGAAAATATCACTGGTGGAAGTGGTGATGATACTTTAAGTGGTGATGAAAATATAAATATCCTAAAAGGTGGAGCTGGTAAAGATGTATTAACTGATGATGATGGAAATGATAGTATTTATGGTGATGCTGATGATGATACAATTATAGCTGGTGCTGGAGATGATATTATTGATGGTGGAGCAAATACTACAAATGGTATAGGTGATACTATTGACTTTAGTGATATAGCTATTAGTGATGATACTGGTGATACAAGAGATGCTGATGGTTCAGGTATAGATTCAACAACAGCTGCAGATGATGCATATACTGGTATAGAAGTAGATCTTGCATTAACTACAGCACAAAGAATTCATGCTGAGTATGGAACAGATACTATTACAAATGTAGAAAATATTATTGGAAGTGATAAAAATGATTATATCTCTGGAAATGATTCTGATAATATATTAGATGGAAGAGCTGGAAATGATTACTTAATAGGTGGAAAAGGAGCTGATAAACTAATAGGTGGAAGTGGAACAGATACTGCAGATTTCTCTTTAGGTGATAATAAAATTATAGTTGATATGACATTATCACAAGGAGATTCAAGTACATATAGAGTTCAAGATGATGGATTTGGAAATACAGAATTTTTAGATGGCGTTGAAAATATAATTGGTACAGATTTTAATGATACTATATATGCAGATGGAGCTTCTAATACAATTCTTGCAGGTGCAGGAGATGATACATTAAGAGGTGGAGAAGAAGCTGATGTCTTAGATGGTGGAGCAGATAATGACTGGGCTGACTTCTCTGATTTAGCTTATGGTGTTACAGTTGATCTTGATACTGATAATGACGGAACAAATAGTGCTGAAGGTACTGCATTATCAAATAGTAAAACAGATACATTAAGAGAGATTGAAAATATTATTGGAACTTCTAAAGCTGATATTATAACGGGTGATGATAAAGATAATAGTTTATTAGGAAATGATGATAATGATACATTCTATGGTTTAGAAGGTTCTGACTATTTTGATGGTGGAGCAGGAATAGATACAATAGATTTTTCTGCTGGAACACAAGGTATAAAAGTAGATTTAAGTGTTACACAAGATATAAATGATAATACAACTTATGCTATACAAGATGATGGATTTGCAAATAAAGAGTATCTTTTAGGTATAGAAAATATTGTTGGAACAAATTCTATTGATACAATTATAGGAGATGATAATGATAATGTATTTGATGGAGGATCTAGTGCAGATACATTAATAGGAAATGCAGGAGATGATACATTAATAGGTCAAACAGGAACTGATACATTTGTAGGTGGATTAGGAGATGATACTTTCTATGGTAATGCTGCAAATAGTTCTAGTACAGATGGTGATAATGATATTGTTGATTATTCAACTTCAAGTTCAGCTATTACTTTAAACCTTTCAACATCATCTACTATTGCTTTTACAAATGAAACAAATATAACAGTAACATCTCAAACATCAGTAGGAGAAGGTACAGATAGATTATATGATATTCAAGATGTAAGAGGTACAGCACTAGTAGATACAATTGTAGGAAATGATGAAGCAAATACAATTTATGGTGGTGGTGATAATGATATAATTATAGCTGGACTAGGAGCAGATGTTATAAATGGTGAACTAGGAAATGACACAATATTAGGTGGACTTGATGGTGATATTATATATGGTGGAGATTCTGTTGCTGATAGTGGAGATGCCGATTGGGTTGACTATTCATATATAACTGATTCTACACAACTTACAATCAATCTAAATACTACAGATAAAGAGGTTCAAGATACAAATGATAGTACAAAATCTGATAAATTAGTTGATATAGAAAATGTAAAAGGTAGTAAAAATAATGACCTTTTAACAGGTGAAGATGATTTTGATTCTATAAATATTTTAGATGGATATAAAGGTGCAGATACATTCTATGCTTCAAAAGGTGTTGATACAATATTTGGTGGAGATGGTTTAGATACACTTGATTATTCTACAGTTGATATTGCTGGTGATGGAAATGCAGTTATAGTAAATCTAGGAACAAATACAATAGAAGATGATGGATATCAAAATGATGATGGTGATGCAACAACAAATGATGCAGTAGAAGATCATGTAGAAGATGTAGAAAATGTTATAGGTACAACTGCAAATGATACAATCATAGGTGATGCTTTTGATAATACACTAGTAGGAAATGCAGGTGATGATGATATTAAGGGTGGATCAGGAGCTGATAGTATTGATGGAAGTGCTGGGATTGATATTCTAAGAGGTGAATCAGGAAATGATACACTAACAGGTGGAGATGATACAGATACTATAGATGGTGGAGATGACAATGATGTTATTTTTGGTGATGCAGGTGATGATATAATAGAAAAAAATTCAAATGCAGGTGATGATACTATAGATGCAGGTGCTGGTAATGATACAATCTATTATGGTACAGGAGATGATACAATTACAGGTGGAGCTGATAATGATCTATTAACATATAGTTCATCAGGTACAGGAATAGTTGCTAATTTAGCAGATAGTGCAGCTAGTGATAACACAGGTATAATCAATGTTGATAAAGGTAATAGTGATATAGATACTGATACTTTAAAAGATCATATAGAAACAATAATTGGAACAAATGTAGTAGATGTTATTACAGGATACAATAGTGATACAACAGCAGGTTATGATTATAATGATACATTAATAACATTATCTGGAGCAGATACTATTTATGGTGGTGTTGGAGATGATGTAATAGATGCTGGAAAAGGTGATGATACTTTAAGAGGTCAAGCTGGAAATGATACACTTGATGGTGGAGAAGATGAAGATTGGATTGAATATAGCGATTCTAATACTAAAGTTGTAATACATCTAGATGGACAAGATGAATCAGGAGCAGCAGTAAATGAAGTAGTAGATGATGGATTAGGTGGTAGTGATATAGTTGCAAATGTAGAAAATATTTTAGGTTCTACTTATGATGATACTATAGGTGGAGATAGTAATGCAAATACTATTTTAGCTGGTAATGGTGATGATACTATTTATTTATCAAATAATGATGATGGAACAGATTACCTAGATGGACAAGATGGAAATGACTGGATAAGTTTAGAAAAATATTCTATTTCTGATTTAGATCTAAGAAATACAAGTAATGGTCTTTATAGTATAGAAAATATTATAGATAATCAAGCTTCAACAGCAGATAAATCATTCTTTGGAACAAATGGTGATAACGCATTTGTTACATATGCTGGAAGTGATAGAGTAGTTGGATGGAATGGAAATGATATTTATGATCTAGGAGATGGTGCTGATATTGCATATGCTAAAAATGGTAGTGATACAATTATAGGTGGAGCAGATATAGATAGAGTAGATTATGAAGAAAATGATAATGATGATATAGCAACTACAGGAATAATATTTGATGCAAGCACAACTACTAGTATAGATGTAGATATAAATAGAGATGGAACTACAGATGCAACATATGATTTTTATACTATTAGTGAAGATGGTTCTGGACATACTGATTATATAACACAAGTAGAAAACTTTGCTGGATGGGATTATGCAGATACAATCACTTTTAATGATTCTAATAATGTTATATCTGGTAGAGATGGTAATGATACTATAAAAGCTCAAGGTGGTGATGATACGGTTGTAGGTGGAAATAATAATGATATCTTATATGGTGGAGATGGAAATGATGTAATATATGGTGATAGAATTGATGGAGATGGAACTGGATATGACACTATATATGGTGGAGCTGGAAATGATATTATCTATGCTGGATATGGAAGAGATATAGTATATGATAATACAGGTGATGATACACTAACAGGTGGATATAATAATGATACTATATATGATGGTGCTGGAGCAGATAGAATAGATGGAGATGATTTAGATAACACTACAAATTATGAAGATGATTATATAATATTTACAGATGGGGGAAGTGGAGTTACACTTGATCTTACATCAGATACAAATAATGCTATAGATTCTTATGGAAATATTGAAACAATTACAAAAATAGAACATATTATTGCTACTCAATATGTAGATACTTTATATGGAAATGATGAGGTAAATACTATTTTAGCAGGAGATAGTAATGACACAGTATATGGATCATATGGAGATTTAGAATATCTAGATGGTGGAGATGGAACAGAAGATCTACTTGATTTTAGTAATATAACTTCAACAACAGATACTCTATCAATTGATTTAGTTTCTGGAGTTACGACAATAAGTAGTAACACAAATCAAACACAAACAACAAAGAACTTTGAACACCTAATTGGAAGTGCTTCAAAAGATGAAATATCTGGAACTAATAGTAATAATACTCTAAGTGGAGGATCTCAAGATGATACTATATACGGGCTTGATGGAGATGATACATTAAATGGAGATGCTGGAAATGATACACTAGAAGGTGGAGCAGGTGATGATGTATTAAATGGAGGTGATGGTAGTGACTTCGTATCTTATGAAAATGGAGCAGGTGTAGTAGTTGATCTTGTTAATAATACAGCAACTGGTCAAGGAAGTGATACTCTAAATAGTATAGAAAATATTATTGGAAGTGATTCTAAAGATACATTAACTGGTAATAGCTCTGTTAATACAATTTTAGCAAATGCAGGAACAGATATAATTGATGCAGGTGCAGGAGCAGATATAATTGATGGTGGAGCTGATAATGATACTATAACTGGTGGAGCTGATAATGATACAATAACTGGTGGAACAGGAGATGATATCTTTAAAACTTCATCAGGTGATGGAGATGATTCTATAGATGGTGGAGAAAATATAGATATTGTTGATTATAGTAGTTTTAGTACATCATTAAATGTAACATTAGCAGATGATGGAGCAGCTACAGATATAACATTAGCTGGAACTGATACTCTAACAAATATTGAAGGGTTCTATGCAACAAGTGCAAATGATAGTATAGTTGGAAATAACCAAAATAATGTATTTGAAGGTAGAGATGGAGATGATATTTTAAAAGGAGCTTCTGGAGATGATACACTTCTTGGAGGTGCTGGAGCAGATACATTATTTGCAGGAAGTGGAGTAGATAGTATTGATGGTGGAGCTGGTACAGACTGGATAGACTATACAGATAGTAGTGCTGATATTACAATAAGTTTAAGAGATGGAACAGCAAGTGGAGATGGAGCTGATACTATAAATGGTATAGAACATATTCAAATGGGTAATGGAACAAATATTATAGAAGGTGACGCTTCAGCAAATACAATTATTGGTGGAACAGGAACTGATACATTAAGTTATGCAACTACAGCTGCAATTGTTGATATAAATGTAACTGGAACTGGAAGTGGAACAACAAGTGGAGATGGAGCTGATGAATTTAGTAATATTGAAAACTATATAGGTTCAACAGGAGATACAAAACTTACAAATGATTCAGTTGATGGTATGAACTTTGATGGTTTAGGTGGTAGTGATACTGTTGATTATACAGGTTTAACAAATGCAGTAACTGTATCTATAGATAACAATAACCCAATAACTGTAGTAGATACAAATACTGATACTTTAACAAATATAGAAAAAATTATAACAGGAACTGGAAATGATACATTTAATTATACAGGAACAACAAATCTTGAAACACTTGATGCAGCTGGAGGAACAGATACTTTAAGTTTAAGTGGAGATGTAGATTTCTCAAATATTGAATTATTAAATTTTGAAGTAATAGAAGTAGCAGATGGAAATACAGCAACAATTAGTGCAACAAGTTTAGATGATCAAACAATTGAGATACAAACAAATACTTCAGGAAAATTAATAATTGTAGCTACTACAACTCCTAGTGATCATGATTTTGATAATATTACTAATAGTGGAAGTGGAACAATTCAATTAAGAGTAGATGATACAGTTGATTTAACAGCACATAATTTAGGTGCAGTGGATAGTTTTGATGTAACTGCTGGAACATTAACATTAACAGAGTCACAAGTTGCAAATGGTCAAGTTATAAATGGAGCAGGAAGTGCAATTGTACAAATTAGTGGTGATTCTTCAACAGACTTTACTTCTATATTAGCTTTAGATACAGCTTCAAATGAAACTATAGAATTTACATCAGACTCTACATTTGATGGAGATTTTAGTGATTCAAATATCCTTGTAGATAGTGGTGTAACATTAACTACTACATATGCAAAACTTGATGGTAAAACTGATTCTTTAAGTGGAGCTGGTAATGTCACTCTTACTGATACAAGTGTAAGTGCAGCTAATACAAATTTAGTACTTGGTGCAATTGATGGAATAGTAACAGCAACAGTTGATGCAACAGGAAGTGTAGCAGATTTAAATACAGCATTATCTAATGCTGGAGCTAATCATGATGCTCTTACAATGACTCTTGATGCAACAAGTGCAAGTGCAATAGATTTAAATACTTTAGATGATAAAACATCTGTAAATATAGATGCAGGAACTATTGCAGATATAACAAGCTCAGCAATAGTAGATGTAAAAACGCTAGTAGCAAATGTATCAAGTGTTGGTATAGATAGTAATTGGAATGTTGTTATATCTGATACAACATTAGATGCAAGTGATGTAAAAGTTGTAAATAATGGAACAAGTGGAACAATTGATATAAGTTTAGCAACTACAATTGATGGAACAACAGCAGATATGCTAGATATTGTAAATAATAATGGTGCAACATTTATAACTGCAAGTGATTATGCAACTACTTTAAGTGATGAAGCAAGTGCAAGTGATACAAATACAATTTTAGCTGATACAACAGGAATAGTAACAGCAACAGTTACAAGTGATACAGCAGCACAATTAAATACAGATTTAGCAGATGCAACATCAAATGATGCATTAGCACTTACAATTACAGATACAAGTTTATCTAGTGCAGATGATCTAATTGCATTAATAAGTAAAACATCTAATAGTATAGATGCAAATAGTGTAACAGATATAACAGATACATTAGCAGATTTAAATACAGTATATGATAGTAGTAAAATAACTAATCTAGGTGATGAAGATGTAACAATAAGTGATACAAATAACGCAAGTGATACAAACTCATTCTTAAGTAAAACAACAGGAATAGTAACAGCAACAGTTACAAGTGATACAGCAGCACAATTAAATACAGATTTAGCAGATGCAACATCAAGTGATGCATTAACACTTACAATTACAGATACAAGTTTAGCTAGTGTAGATGACCTAAATGCACTTGATAATAAGACTAGTGTAGCTATAGATGCAAGTAGTGTAACAAGTGTAACAGATACTTATACAGATTTAAATACAGCATATACTAGCAGTGGAATAAGTGGATTAGGTGATGAAGATGTAACTATTTCAGATACAGTAAGTGCTACAAATGTAAATACAATGGCAGCTGCAACAAGTGGAGTATTAACAGCTACAATAGCAACAGCTGGTGTAACAGATACACTAAATGCAATAACTGATGTAGATGCAAATGATATAATAACATTTACAACTAATGATACAAGTGTAGATGCAAGTGATTTAAATGATTTAAATGCAAAAATAGACACAGCAGACTACTCAAGTGTAACAGGAGTAACTGAAGCATATAATACTACAAATGTTACAACAGAAGTTACAGATGCACTTGGATTATTAGATGGTGATGAAACAGTAGATATTACAGGTGGAGATATCTCTGCAACAAATACAAATACAATTTTAAATGCTACAACAGGAATAGTAACAGCAACAGTTACAAGTGATACAGCAGCACAATTAAATACAGATTTAGCAGATGCAACATCAAATGATGCATTAGCACTTACAATTACAGATACAAGTTTATCTAGTGCAGATGATCTAATTGCATTAATAAGTAAAACATCTAATAGTATAGATGCAAATAGTGTAACAGATATAACAGATACATTAGCAGATTTAAATACAGTATATGATAGTAGTAAAATAACTAATCTAGGTGATGAAGATGTAACAATAAGTGATACAAATAACGCAAGTGATACAAACTCATTCTTAAGTAAAACAACAGGAATAGTAACAGCAACAGTTACAAGTGATACAGCAGCACAATTAAATACAGATTTAGCAGATGCAACATCAAGTGATGCATTAACACTTACAATTACAGATACAAGTTTAACGAGTCTTTCAGATCTAATATCTTTAGATAATAAAACGAGTGTTGCAATAGATGCTTCAAGTGTTACAACAATAAGTGAAACTATTGAGAATTTAAATACTGTATATAACTCTTCTGGTATAAGTGGCTTAGGTGATGAAGATATAACAATAACAAATACTGGAACTATTACAGCAAGTCAAATGAATGATATATTAAACGAAACTACAGGAACTATTACACTAGGTGGAAATGGTGATTTAGAGATCACTATGGCTTCATCAGAAAGTTTAGATTTAAGTGGAGTTACAAATAATATAAGTGGAACTTTAAGTATTACTGATTCAAGTGGAAATGAAACTATAACAGGAACATCAGGAAGTGAAACTGTTAATCTAAATGGTGGAGATGATACTGTAAATCTAGGAGCTGGAGATGATACAATAAATATATCAAGTTCAAATATTGATATAAATGATAATATTGATGGTGGAGCAGATAATGATACTTTAAATATCACAGATAGTGGAACTATAGATAGTGCAAATTTAATAGATGTAGCAAATGTGGAAACTTTAAATATGAGTAATGCAGATGATACACTTACATTTGATGATAAAACAGAGTTTGATAACTTTACTGGAAACTTTACAGATATAGTAGATGCTGGTGGAACTGATACTATAAGTTTTGGATCTACTGCAATTAGTGGAGATCTTGATTTTACAAAATTAGCTGAATTTGAGAATTTAAATCTTTCAAGTGTTGCTGATGATGTAACATTAAGTGGTGATGAACCTTCTAATGTTAATGCATTAGGTGGAGATGATAACTTTACTATTGATTTTGGAAATGTAGCTAATTTTAATTCAACAAATGGAATTGATGGAGGAACAGGAACAAATAAAGTGACATTAACAGGAAGTGCAAGTGTAACAACAGATGGTGATGATTTCTTAGGTGGAATAAATTACTTTGAAGGTATAAGTGAACTTGATCTAACAGCTCTTAATGGTGGTGCTGGATTTAGTGATGATAATGCAGTAGAGTTTGAATTTACAAATAGTATGTTAGAAGATTGGATTGGAACTGCAGATGGAGATCTAAAATTAACACTTACAAATGAACAAGCAGAAGATATAATGTTTACAGATAATAATGGTGTTGAACATAATACTACAAGTTTAGGTTCTGCAAATATTAATGATGGAACATATGATTTAGATTCAAATACAACATTAACAATTAATATTACAGATAATTAAAAAATAAAAAAGGAAAAAATATGTTTAAAAATATAGAAATGTTAGATAAAAAAAAGTTCAAAAGTTTAAAATTTACACCAGTAGATCCTAAAATAGTAGCAAAAAGTATAGGTATGATTCCATTAGGATTTGATGAGATTACACCTATGTCTTGTTTTGCACCAGTATTTATATTTGGTAAAAATGAAAAAGAGTTTGTATCTTTTACAGGTATATCTGAAAATATAAGTATCTACAATACAAAAGAAGCTTATCTTCCAAATTTTACAAAAACATATCCATTTATAAATACTTATGCAAAAGATGAGAATAATAATACTGTAAGTGTAATATCAATAGATAACTCTAAGTATGTAGACAAAAGAAAAAAAGAGTTTATATTTAATAAAAAAGGTGAACTTCAAAAACTTGCAGATGAAAAAATTAAGCAAGTAAGACAATTAACACTTAAAAGAGATATATCTAAAAAAATAATTAATGAATTAACTAAGTATAATCTATTAGAAAAACAAAGTTTTAAAGTTAAAATAGATAATGAAGAGAAAACTATTATTGAAGAACTTTATATAATTAATAGAAAAAAATTATTAGAATTAGAAGATAAAGTTTTAGCACTTTGGGCAAAAAAAGGGTGGATTACACTTATTGATTGTCATTTAAAATCCCTTTCTAATTTTAAAGATATTTTTAACAAATAATTATATTTTATGGGATAAAAGTCCCATAAATATATAATATATTAACTAATATATTTAAAATATTTAGATATAAAATTATATAAGTTTCTTTTATATAAAATATATGTACATCTTTAGTCACATAAATAAAAGCATATTTTGGTTATAATATTATATAACTAATAACTAGGATAGATATGCAAAATAAAACTACATCTATAAATAAATTTAATAAACTAATACAAACTAAAAATGGCTTGTGTCTTTATAATAAAAATGATATTTATATAGGTGAATCTATTAAAAAATATTCAGAGTATGCTACTATTGAAGATAATCTATTTAAACAAATATGTAATAAAAATGATGTAATAATAGAAGTTGGTGCAAATATAGGTACACATACTCAAGTCTTCTCTAAACTTGTAGGGAATAATGGTGCTGTAATAGCATATGAACCTCAAAGAATAGTATTTCAAACATTATGTGCAAATATAGCTTTAAATAGTATTTTAAATGTATACACTTATCAAGAGGCTATAGGATCACAAGAGGGATTTGTAAAAGTATCAGATCTTCCATATAATCAAAATGGTATTTTAATAAAACAAAATACTTTAAATAACTTAACAAATAAAATATCAAAATTAAAACTTATTAAAATAGATGGAAATGAATTAGATGTACTAAAAGGTGCAAATAAATTAATAGAACAACATAAACCAATTTTATATGTTAAAAATGATGATATCAATGGATCAAAAGAGTTAATAGAGCTAATTCAATCATATGGTTATAAATTATACTGGCATATTTGTTCGTTATATAATCCAAATAATATAAAACAAGAAAAAGAAAATATATTTAAAAATATATTTTCTATAAATATGTTATGTATTAAAAGTGATACAAATACAACTATTAAAGGTTTAAAACAAATAGATAATAGTTCTTATCATCCAACTCTAAATCAAAATATAAAAACTAAAATAAGTAAAAATGAACTTAATAAGTTATTTAAAGAAGCTATAAATTATTATGAAAATAATGATATTCAAAACTCTATTAAAAAATATGAACATATATTAACTATAGATAAAAATAATGCTCAAGCATATTGTGCATTGGGGGTACTTTTTAAAAAACAAGGTGATATAAATAAAGCTATAAACTTATATATAAAAGCTATAAATTTAGATCCATCTTATCCCCTTTCTTATCACAATTTAGGAAATGCTTTTAAAAGTATTGGTAAATATAATGAAGCTTTAAATATATATGCAAAGAGTTTAAAAATATATCCAGATGATGCAAATGTATATAATAATATTGCAATGATTTATGAAAGTTTAAATGATAATGAAAAAGCTATACTAGCATATAAAAAAGCTATAAATATAGATCCTAAATTTAGTAAAGCTATAAATAATTTAGCAGTTGTATTATATAAACAAAAACAATATGAACAAAGTGTAGATATTTTTAAGTTAGCATTAAAAGTTGATCCTAAATACTATGAAGTATATTCAAATTTAGGAGCAGCATTAAATAAAGCAAAAAGATATGATGAAGCAATAGAAGTTTTACAAAAAGCAATAAAATATAATCCTAAACATAGTGGTGCATATACAAACTTAGGAAATGTATATAATAAAATATATGAATATAAAAAAGCCGTAAAGATGCATCAAAAAGCAATAGAGTTAGAACCAAATGGAAGCAATGCATATAGTAATATAGGAACATCATATAAGAACTTAGGGCAAATGAGTAAAGCAATAGAATCATATAAAAAAGCAATAGAACTAGATCCAGATTTTGTAAATGCTCATTTTGATCTATCAACGGTATATTTAGCACTAAAAGATTTTAAAAATGGATGGGAAGAATACGAGTGGAGATTTAAAAAAGATGAGATGAAAGGTCATATCTTAAAATATCAAGATATATTTACAAAACCAAGGTTTGATGGGATACAAAATATAGAGGGTAAAAAACTTCTAATCCATACTGAACAAGGGTTTGGAGATAGTATTATGTTTGCAAAATTTGTAGATATAATAAAAGATAAATATAAATGCCAAGTTATACTTCAATGTAGAGATGAACTAAGAAGTTTATTTGAAAATTCATTTAAAAATGTAGATCAATTTTATTCAAGAGATAGCCAAGATACACCTGAGTTTGATTATCAATACTCAATGTTGTCTTTACCATATTTATTAAATATGACAACTACAAAAGATATACCAAATACAAACCCTTATTTAGTCCCATTTGAAGAAGATGAACTAAAAATAAAAAAAGATAAGAAAAAAATAGATGTCGGTATTTGTTGGAGTGCAAGTGTTACTGGTGAATCTTATGATGGTAAGGTATTTGATATAGAATATTTAAGACCATTAATAGAAAATGATAAATTTAATGTTTATACACTTCAAGTTGGAATTGAAAATGAAGATATTAAAAAAGCAAATTTACAAGATAAAGTAATAGATTTAACTTCTAAATTGAGTGATTTTAATAAAACTGCATATCTTATAAGTCAACTTGATCTTGTAATAAGTAGTGATACATCTGTAGCTCATTTAGCAGGTGCAATTAATAAAGAGGTGATAGTTCCTCTACAAAAAATTCCTGATTGGAGATGGGAAAATAAAGGTGATATATCATATTGGTATCCTAGCTCTAAATTATTTAGACAAAAAACTGCTAGATCTTGGGATAGTGTATTTCAGTCAATATATGCAAAGATGAATAAGCAATATAAAGTAAGAATAAAATAAAATATACAATAACCAAAAATATGATATAATATATCTATAAAATAAACAATATTTAAAAAGGGAAATAATTATGCAAATTTTAGACCTAAAACACAGAATTAACTTTTCCCTAAAGCAAAATTATTAAGAGAATAAAATATTAATAATGAAAGTAATGAATATAAATGACACAACACAAGAAGATATAGAAAAATATTCAAATCCAAGTGTTGATGAAAATGATACTTTAGAAAATAATACACTTTTAAAATCTCTAAAAAAAGTTTTAGAGTTCTATTATGGTGAGATATCAACACAAACAATACTTAATTTTACACATGTAAATGAAAATGACTTTACATCATCTATGGCTGTTGAAGTTTGTTTCTCTATGCAGTTAAATGCAGTTCATAAAAAAATGAAAGCAAGTGATGTTGCACAATATTTTTTACCATGTATTATCACAAATAAAGATGGTGAATCTTTTGTATATTTAAATAAAGCCATGAGAGAGATCACACTATATAATCCCCAAACAGGTGAGCAAGAAAAACATCATAGTGACTATTTAAAAAACTTTAATGATGTTATTTTAATATTTAGAGATCAAAAGAAAAGTGAATTTGTAGATATAGATCAAAGTAGAGATTGGTTTTGGAAACCTGTTAAATCTTTTTGGAGAAAATATGTAGAAATAGGTATGTTAACATTTTTTATTAACTTCTTTGGTTTGGCTATGTCTTTATTTACTATGAATGTTTATAATAGGGTAATACCAAATAATGCAACAGAAACACTTTTTGTATTAGCTGGTGGGGTTCTTATAATACTTTTATTTGACTTATATTTTAAAAGTGTAAGAAATCATATAATAGAAAAGATAAATAAAGATTTAGGTGTATATTTTGAAGATGAGATGATGAAAAGGATGCTTCTTGTTCGTGCTGGATATGATACCATGCTTACAGGTATGAAAGCAAATCTATTTAAAGAATTAAATCAAGTAAAAGTATTTTTCTCAACACAATCGATCACAAATGTAATAGATCTGCCATTTTTCTTTATAGCATTAGCAGTTATTTATATGATAAATCCTATGCTTGCAGTTATCCCTTTTTTAGTTGCTATTGTTATTATTGTTGTTAATATATTTTTACAAATACCTGTTGAAAAACTAAGTAAAGATAGACTACAAAATCAACAAACAAAACAAAACTATCTAGTAGAATTAATTCGTGGAAATGAGATGATTAAGTTATCAAATGCAGCACCAACGAAACTTTTTAACTGGAGAAATATAGTAGCTTTTCAAGATGCAATAAGTCATAAAATACAATCAATAAATGTATTTTCACTTAACTTCTCTCAAACATTTATGCAAGTTATAAATCTACTTGTAATTATAGTAGGGGTTTATGAAATAGCTGAAAATAGACTAACTGTAGGTGGATTAATTGCTGTTAATATTCTAGTTTCAAGAGCAATGGTTCCTGTTATTCATTTTTCTGTTATGCTTGTAAGGTTTAAAGAGATTAAAGAATCTTTAAATATTATTAATGACTTCTGGCATCTTCCATTAGAAACAGATAAGCAAATAGAAGTTGGTATTGGAAAATTAAAAGGTGAAATAGAGTTTAAGGATGTGAGTTTTTATTATAAAGATAGTAAATATGCTTCAGTTGATAAAATAAATCTTAAAATCAAAGCTGGTGAAAAAGTTGGAATTATAGGACAAACAGGAGCTGGAAAATCAACAATACTTAGAATGCTTACAGGTCTTGATGTTGCAAGTTCTGGTAGTATATTTATAGATAATCATGATCTAAATACTATACATCCTATAGAACTTAGACAAAATATAGGTGTTATGCCACAAGAGCCGTTTTTATTTTCTGGATCATTAAAAGAGAATATAGAACTATCTCATCCAGTTAGTAAAGAGCGGATGATGGAAGTTATAAAAATGACAGGTTTAGAAAATCTAGTTAAAAAATCTGGACAAGGAGATGGCTTACAAGTAGGCGAAGGTGGAATGAACCTTTCTGTTGGTCAAAGACACCTTGTAGCAATGGCAAGAGCAATTGTAAACAATCCATCAATTCTTATTTTAGATGAGCCAACAACAGGACTTGATATAGGTCTTGAAAATGCTCTTGTATCAAAAATGAAAGAGATAGTAGAAGATAAAACACTTATAGTTATTACACATAGATTTACAGCACTAAATTTAGTAGATAGAGTAATCGTATTAAATGATGGTAAGATTGTAGCTGATGGACCAAAAGATCAAATTCTTTCAGCACTACAAGGGAAAAACTAATGAATAGATTATTTGAAGATGAACAATGGAATTATTATACATCAGTGATACCTATTATGATTATGTTTGTGGTGTTTATTATATGGGCATCTTTTAGTGAACTTGATGAAGTAGTAAGAGGTGAGGGTAAAGTTGTACCTTCAGGGCAAACAAAAATTATACAACATCTAGAGGGTGGAATAGTATCTAAAATATTAGTAAAAGAGGGTGATCTTGTAAATAAAGGTGATACAATATATGAATTATCACAAGCTTTCTTTACTGCTGATTTAAAAACAAAAGAGATAAAACTAAAATCACTTCAAGCAAAAGCACTTAGGATAATATCTGAAGTAAACCTAGAAGAGGATTTGATTTTTCCAGATAGTTTAACTAAAACAATACCAAAAATTGTAGAAAATGAAAAAGAGATCTTTTTACAAGATACACAATCAAATATGCAAAAAATACAAATTGAAGAAGATAAACTAAAACAAAAAATGTTAAAACAAACAGAGTTACAATCAAAACTAGATAACCTAAATTTAGAGTTAGTTTTAGCAAAAGAAAATATGAAAATACTTGATAGTATGTATAAGAAAAAAGTTGTATCAAAACAAAAATATCTAAAAGAGTTGCAACAAAAACAAACATTAATTACAAAAGTAGCAAATATTAAAAATTCTATACCAATTGTAGAGCAAGAGATAAATGAAGCATTATCTAAAATAAAAAGTGTAAAAGCAGGAATAAAGACAAAACTTTTAAAAGAATATTCAAAAGTTCAAGTTGAAATAAGTACACTAAAAGAGGGTGAAAAAGCAAATATTGATAGAGATAAAAGAAAAGCAATCACATCTCCTGTTGATGGAACAATACAAAAGCTTTACTTCTATACTGTGGGTGGTATTATAAAACCAGGTGATAAAGTAGCTGAGATAACTCCTCAAAATGATTCACTAATAATAGAAGCTAGAATTAAAACATCAGATAGAGCATTGGTTTATAGTGGACAAGATGTAAAAATAGCAATTACAGCTTATGATACATCTAAATATGGACTTTTAAAAGGAAAAGTATTATTTATTAGTTCAGATAGTACTATGGATCCAAGAACAAGTGCTATGTACTATCTAGTAAGGATAAAAGTTGATCTTGAAGGTTTTGCACCAAATCTTCCGATATTACCTGGAATGGTAGCAAATGTAAATATTTTAACTGGTAAAAAAACAATAATGCAATATATTATAAAACCGTTAAAAGATATATCTAGAAATTCATTAACAGAGAAATAAAAATATTAATTAATTTCTTCCGTATTTTAGATATAAACTTTTGTGATATTGTTTTATCATATTTAATTTTACAACAATAGTTGGAGTTTTTTTACTTGTTTTAAGTCTTTTTGCATTTTTAGCATAATATCTTTTTAGAGCTTTATAATAAAGAGGATAGATCTCTTTTATATCATTGATATCAATCTCTTTTATATATAATGAAAATTTATTATTTGGTTTTCTTAAAATACTCATATTTGATCTATTAAGTCCCGCTTTTACTAAAAATCTTGCAAGTTTTTTAGTAAATTTTCTATTTAAAGGTGCATATTTTAAATTTACAGGTCTTTGAACATTCATCATACTTAAAGCATCAGTAATATCTTTTAGATCATCTTTTTTTAGTTTTCTAGGAGTTGTAGGCGCAGAGTTTTCTTCAATAAAAGTTATTTGTCCAGAGTTAACTGTTTGAGTTACACCACCTGAACTTACATTCATACTTCCTCCAGTGATACTCAATTTACTTTGATCACCAGTAATAAGTGCAGCACTTAAGTTTAGTACAATAGCAAAACTAATAATTAATTTTATCATCCTCTTAATCCTATAGTTGAAAATTTTGTTTTAATCTTGAAATTTCTTGGGGCTGTATCTGCGATCTTTCCTGTTTTAATTTGGAATGTACCATTCTCAATTTTGAATCCTGCAGCATTTTTAGAACTATTTTTTGCGTTATATAGATATTGTTCAATTCGTAAAGTAGATCGTTTACCTATTTTTACAATAGTATTATCTTTTAGTCTTATTTGAATAGTAGATTTTCTAAATGTTTTTATGATGTCACTTTTTTTTATTTTAAAGCCTAGTTTTGAAACTGGTATAATTTCATCGCCTCTTGTAACTAATGCAAAAGCCTCTTCTGATTTATCAATACGACCTTTTTCAATAAGTCCTATTACAGCAGAGTTAAGATTTGACAATAGAAATAAGCAAATAAGTAAGCTTTTCATAAATTAACTTCACCTCATGTATTAAATTATAGTTATTTTAACTAAGTTTTGTTAAAATAAAGTTAATACATAATATAAATGGGACTAAATGAAAAATATCGTAAAGTATCTTCTGTCTGTAATAATAATTTCTCTTTCAATAATAGGTATAAACTATAAATATCCAGATAATCTTAAGTATATAAATGACAAAGTATTAAATATCTTTTTTAAAAGTAGAGATAATATTGAAATACAAGAAAATGTTATTATAATTGATATTGATGATAAAAGTATAAATGAAGTTGGACAATGGCCATGGAGTAGAAATACAATGGCAGAATTAATAAATAGTCTAAATACACTATCTCCTGCAGTAATTGGATCTACTATTATATTTTCTGAAGCAGATAGAACATCTCCTTCAAATTTTTCAAATAAACCAGGTGTAGAGAATTATGATGAGATTTTTGGAATTGCAATTGAAGATTCTGAAGTTCCTGTTGTACTTGGGTATAGCTTTTTAGATATTGAAGAGCAAAGAGAAAACCACATAGTGCCATACGTTCCTGCCGTATTTAAAACAAAAGATAGAAGTAAAGATAAAATATCATTTTATAATCCAAATAGTGCATTACTAAATATTCCAACAATTCAGGATGCTTCATATTCAAGTGGTTTTTTAAATTCAATAACAGATGAAAATGGAAAAGTAATATATATGCCTATGTTGATGCAATATAAAGATCAATTATTACCATCAATGGCATTAGAATTAGTAAGAACAATATACTCTTCAAGAAAAATATATATTGATTGGAATGAAAAAGATAAAAACTTTATTGAGTTTGAGGATATGAAAATACCTATAGATAATTCAGCATTATTAAGGGTAAATTATTTTAGAAGTTATAAAAATATAAAAAGGGTATCTGCAGTTGATATATTAACAAGGTCATTTAATGGATATAATAAAAATGATTTTGAAAATAAAATTGTACTTATTGGAAGTGATGCTTCAGGTATTGCACTTTATACACCAACACCATTTGGACAAATATCTGCACTTGAACTTCAAGCATTAGTTGTTGAAAATATTTTATCAAAAAGATATTTAACTGTTCCATATTGGGAAGAGTTATTTCAATATACTGCAACAGTAGTTATATCAATGGTTATTTTATTATCTATATTCTTTGGATCAGTATTATTAAATATTGGTATTGCGATAACTTGTGCTGCTATTGCTTATTTTGTATTATTGGATCTATTTGTAACTAATGGATATATAATAAATAGTACATATATTATTGAAACAATAATTTTATCTTTGGTTGTATCAATTATTGGATACTTTTTAAAAAATAGAGCCGATTTACTAAATGTAAAAGGTAAATTTGCTTCAAAAGTATCAAAAGAGGTTATGGATGATATTTTAAATAATAATAATAAAAATAAAGATTTATCTTCAAAAAGAAAAGAGGTAACTATATTTTTCTCTGATATTAAATCGTTTACAAAAATAACAGAAGAGATTAATGATCCTAGTAAATTAACAAAATATATAAATCGTTATATGGATGCAATGACAAAAAATATTATGTTAAAAGGTGGAACAGTAGATAAGTTTATGGGTGATGCAATAATGGCTTATTGGAATGCACCAGGAGATGTAGAAAATCATAGTGATAAAGCTTTATGCTCTGCAATAGAACAAGTAGAGTTATTAAAAGATTTAAATAAAATAAATATAGCAGAAAGGTTACCCATTATTCAAATTAGAATAGGGCTAAATGCTGGGGAAGTATTTGTTGGAGAAGTTGGTGGAGAGCTTAGAAATGATTATACTATTATGGGGAAAAATGTAAATCATACCGCTGTATTAGAACAAGCCGGTAAATATTATGCAGCAAGTATTATAATGTCACAAAGTGTAAAAGATAACCTAAAAGATGAATATACATATATGTTAATAGATAAGATGCAAGTAGATGGAACTAGTGATGCTTTTAATATATATCAAGTATTTGAAAAAGGTCTTCCTACTAAGATTGCAAAAGAGTTTATAGAAGAGTTTGAAAAAGCTATAATGTTTTATAGAAAAGCTAGTATTGATGATGCTATATTAATATTTAGAAATCTTCAATTAAGTGAAAATAATATGAATAAAAGATTATGTGAGATATATATTAAAAGATGTGAAAATGCATATGATAAAATATTAAATGGTACATTTGATCCAATTCAATCTATAGATAAATCATTTATATCATCATAGTAATATTTTAAATACTATGGATAATATAATTTATTTCTTTTCATAAAATCTTTTGCAAATTTATAACCATTTTGGCTTGATAGATACATCCAATATGTAGCTTTTTTGATATCTTTTTCAACTGCAAATCCATGATAATAAAAATATCCTACATAGTATTGAGCAGGAGCATAATTTTGAGCAGCTGCTTTAAAATACCAATATAGAGCTTTTTTATGGTCTTTATTTACTAAGTTATTACCATCTTTATAAAAATGACCAAGTTTTAATTGAGCTAGTTTATTCCCATTAATTGCAGCTTTTTTAAGCCAATATAATGCAAGTTTAGGGTCTTTTTTAACACCAATACCCCCATAATACATCATTGCTAAATTATATTGTGCTAATTTATCATTTGCTTTTGCAGCAATAGTATATAAAGATGCAGCTTTTTTATAGTCTCTTTTTACACCATTACCAAAATAATATATAGTAGCAAGATTATTTGTTGCTAAAATATTTCCTTGTTTATAAGCTTGTGTATACCAATATAAAGCTTTTTTACTTGATTGCTTATTTAAAAACTTAGAATAATACATAGCTAGATTAACTTGTGCAATATCATAACCCTGCTTAGCTGATTTTGTATATAATTCTACTGCTTTTTTTTCATCTTTTAGTTCAGGTATTATACCTTTTTCATATATATAAGCTAACATATTTTGAGCTTGTTTATGCCCTTGTTTAGATGCACTGTTAAGCCATATAAAAGCCAAAGGTATATTTTTCTTTGTTCCAATACCATTATAGTACATTAATGCTAGATTATATTGAGCATTTGCATTATTTCTATTTGCTAGTTGTTTGTATAATTCAATAGCTTTATCGTATTGTTTATTTTTATAATATTTTGAAGCATCTTCAAAAGTATTTGAGTTTAATACACTTAAAATTAATAATAAATATATAAAACTTTTCATATTATCTCTTTATAGTTTGATTACTATCTTTAACTTTTAAATCATCTAATGCTTCAAGTCCTAAAAATTCAGAACTATTTTGATCTTCATTTGTAGTATTTATATCTACATTTTCTTGTACATCTAATACACTCATATCTTCTAATTTTATATCTTTTATACTATCTTCTTCTTTAAGTTCTTTTTTCTTTATAGGTGGCTTAGGAACTAAAATATCAGATTTTTTTACTTTATTATTTTGATTGTATATTCTATCACACAATACACTATCATAATTAAGTTTTAAATTATGTGCTAAACAACTTGGCCATGTTTTATTTAAACCTAAAATATAGTTTATTCTATCCCATATAAATTGATGTTCAGCACTATTTGTTATTAACTCTTCTTTTTCAAAATAATCTTTCTTATGAGTTATTTTTAGCTTTGCTATTACTGTATCATTATCAGTTTTTGTACTAAGATAAATATTATTTATCTCTAAATCTGCTCTATATATTTTAAACTTTGTAATAGCTCTAGATGCTTTTACAGAGTTTGATTGAGAATCAATTCTAAATCTATTATCAGCTAATAAAAAAACTTTTTTACTAGCATTTAAAATATAATCATTTTGAATATTTTTATATACCTGTGTTGTATATAGTGGCTCATTTTTTGCACATGCTGTGAAAATAGATATTAAAATTATTGTGCTTATAATATACTTGATCATTCTTTCCTCTCTTTACTTGCACCATCAAAATTTATTTTTTGAAGTATTTCATGGGTATGCTCAGATTTAACCATATCAGCAAATAGTATAATATTATTAGCAACACAGAAATCTGATATATTTCTAAGAATATTCTGTTTTTGATTATCTAAAACATCTGTGTAATCTGAGTGAACTCTTATATATTTTATATCTACTTTTTCAAGTTGATCAAAACTTAAGTCATTAAAACTAAATCGTTTTAATATAATTGAGCTACCAAATCTTTTCATACCAGAAGAGAATTCTAAAAATTCATCAAAGTTATTTTTAACAGCATAAGATGTAATACTAAAGATTATTTGATCTTGGATATCTTCATAATCATATAATAGTTTTGATTCAATCCATGTTATAAATCCAATATCTTTGATTGAATCTATAGATAAATTTACAGCTAGTTTATAATCTAAATTATTATTTTTTATATGTTTAAATGTTTTTTCAATTACATCTTTATCAAATTCAATTGCTTTATTTATATCACTTGCAACTGTAACAAATGTACCAATAGGAATTTGTGAACCATCAAAATTAATAAGATTTGGTGATACCTCTTTCATTATTAATTTATTATCTCTATAACTGTAAGTATCGTATTTATAAGATAAACTGAAAGCACTATTTTTAATAATAGATTCAACAATTTTTACTAACTTATTATTTTCTTGATGTAGTTTTTTATTATCTTCATTATAAAATGATATCTGTTTTGGTATATTTACAGTCTTTTCAAACTGTGTATTTAATCTATCTAATAATTTCTTTGTACTACTATAGTGATCAAAAGGTAGTGAACATAGATGAGCAATCTTTGTATTGATTTTGTATTCATCTTTAATTAATATAATATTATTTGATATTTCATTTAATAATTTATTCATTTTTTCAAAATCAATATTTCTAGCAATCATTGTAAATTCACTTCCATATATTCTAAATAAAGATATATTTCTCTTATTATTTGAAATTGCTTTATTTAAGTTATTTACAAATGATAAAATAAGATTATTTGTATCATTAATTGAATGAGTTTTAGCAAATTGTGGCATACATAAAAGTTTAATTTTTACAATATATGCAGGTGTTTTTGTTAAAAATAAATTTTTAATTTCTGCTTCAAATACTTTATTGTTATGTAAACCAGTAAGATCATCACTAGATACTTTTAATTCAAGTTGATTTCTATTTACATTTAATTCATTAATAATAGTAGCCATTTTTTTAGATATTTTTGTAATATCATCTGCAATTGCTTTTATATTATCATATACTAATTGTTTAGAATCAAATCTGTAAAAATTATTTTGAAGAATATCTTCTGTATACTCTTTTAGTTTATTTAGATACCTATTTGTTGTATTTTGCATTATTAAATAATTAAATATCAAAAAGAATATAACTATAGCTATAAATAATAAAGTATAATAATATAAGATCTCTTTAACTTTTGATTTTATAATAGTATATATATAATAATTATCATCTTTGTAAACTATTTGAGCAAACTCTATATTTTTTATATAAAGAGAAGTTAATTTTTCAGTATCTTCAATATTAATAAAATATTTTAATTTGTTAATGAAATAATCATTTTGTACTTTTGAATTATTTTGATAATTTGGTAATTTATATGATATAGTTGAAATAATATTTAATATATCATCTTGGTTTTCTGCTTGAACTTTCATATAAACATCATTTTCGTCAATATCAAACATTTCAGATGGTTGAATAATATTTAGTGTACTAGATATTGGAATTATTGTACCTTGACTTGCATCTATACTTATATCATTTAACTGCCAAGAAGAATCTAATTGTTTATTTGCATGAGATATTATACTTTTTTTAGTAAGATAGTAGTTTGTATAATTTAATTTAACATATTTATAGTTAGTTTTTACTACTAGATTATTAAGAAGATTAGATACTTCTTTATATTCATTATTTAATACATAAGGATCTATTTTTGTTGTAAAATTTTCAAAAATAAGGTCTCTTTTATTAAGTTCTTCTTTTACAATATTATTTGCAAGATCATAAAAATAAAAATATGATCCACAAAATAAAATAACTAGATAGAATAATAAACTAGTAAATATATATTTTAAAAATAACATTACTTTTCTTTTTTTCTATTTTTATAAGCATTTTTACTTAGTTGAACATCACCAGTTTTAAATAGTATTTGTTTTCTAAGTACACCTTCAATTGTAGGTCTATTAGCTTTTAAATTTTTACTTAATTTACTTATAGCCTCTTTAGCTTCTTTTTTATTTTTATATAATCCATACATTACTTTATAATATTCTTTATTATTTTTAATAAATGGTACAGTTATAGTTTTATCTTCAATATTATTCTTTTTTACAAAATTATAAGCATCTATATCTTTAGTAAATAAAGCCATATTAGTAGTATAGTAAGTATCAGGATCAGCACTTAAAAATTTATCCATAAACTCTTTATTATTATATTTATAAGTAAGAGTATTAGTTATATTTTCTTTTTCAGATTCTTTTGTATCTTTTAAAATCTTAATCTTTTTTGGCTCATTATTTTTTATATCTTTAGTTTTTACAATACTACTATTTATTATTTTAGATACTTTCTTTTTATTAACTTTTTTCTTTTTTTGATCTATAACTTTTTTTGCTATTTGTATATCTTTTTTATTTGCTGGTACAACTTTTGTTTTATAAACTTTAGGTATATTAAACTCTTCATATTTTTTATATAGCTCTTGTTTATGTGATATTTTTTCTATTACTGGATGATATTTTTGTACTAAATCTGGTTTATTATTTAATGCTTCAAATGCTTGTGAGTATGTTTTAAATACACCATACATCACTTTTACCCATTTGCCATCTCTACCATACTTAAATACAAAAGAATCATTTTCTATACCATAGTTTTGTAATAAAATTTCTGCTTTTTTCATACTTGAAAGTGAAACAATATTTATAGTAAAATAATCTTTATTTGCATTTAAGAATTTTTTCTTAAATACCTTATTTGTTTGGAACTTCTTAGGTTTAATTGGTTTTATAACATAAGGGTCTATATATGTAGTTAATCCATCTACATATGATATATAACTTTGTTTTATATCTTTTACTTTTGCTATAGTGATCTGTTTTGATGGATTATTAAAACTATCATTTATAACTTCTTGAGCATCCTCTTTTGTATCAAATATACCATGAGATACTTTTGTAGCTATTTTTACTTTTTTCTTTAAACTATCTTTTAATAACATACCATCTTGTTTATAATAATCAAAAGTAAATGAATCAGAGATCAATCTATTTAATTTTAGATATGTATATGCATCATAAGTATTTTTAAAGTCACTAACTACTATTGTATATTTATTATCATCACTTTGTAAGAACTTATCTTTAAAGCTAACAATATCATCAAATGTATACTCTTGAATTAGTTCTAAATAATTATCCATAGGTGGTTTAAGTCCAGATAATTGATCATAAATAGAATTATTCATATCTACAGTTATTTTTTGATCTTCTACATTTGTAAAATCGATAAAACTAGTATCTTCATAATTTATACCAAAAAAGCTTGCTAATTCATTTGTTTGATTTAAAACCTTAAACATATTTGTTAAGTAATCTTTTTTTAATTTTAGAAGATTTGTTTGAGCAGTGTTTAGTTGTCTTTGCCCTTGAAGTAAAACTTGTAGATCTTGTTCTCCTAATTGGAATCCTTCCCAATAAACATCAACCATCTCTTTAGAGGCTGTTATCTCATCTTTTGTACTTTTTAAAGAATTTGTTAATGATTTAATAGAGTTATATAATTTTGATGTATCCCAAGATATTTTTTTAATCTCTTCTTGGTATCTGTATTGTAACTCTTCAATTGTACTATATACATTACTAATAGAGTTCATATCAGCACCCTTATTGTATATGTTATATCTAAAAGATATTTTTGCTGTATATAGTTGTTCATCATCAATATAATCTTCTTGATTTAAAATATGAGACATTTTCATTTGAAGATCTATCTTTGGTTTAAATTTATTTTGGAAACTTTTTAGTTTATGTTTTGTACCTTCAATATTTAATCTATAGTTTATAAGAGAAAGGTTATTGTTTATTATTGTTTGTTTTAACTCTTCATATGTACCAACATTAATTGTGAAATTTTTCTCAAAAGGTTTCGTATTTTCAAATCTATTATTTAAAAGATATAAATAATAATCCATAGAATCAGCTAATTTAGATCTTGTTGTATTTAATTGCGTTTGAGCATTTGCAACACCTGCTTTAATAGCAGCTAAATCTCCTGCACTTATTGCTCCACTATCATATTTTACTTGTGAGATATCAAGAATCTTTTTTAATTGCTCCATATTTTTACTTGTTAAATTTACATTTTCAATATCAAATAAAAGTGTAAAATATGCTTTTATTGCAGTTTGTATTGTTTGGTTTAAAACTATTTGATATTTATTTTTAGCTGCTTGATATTTTGCTTTTAATGTTTTAATTTTAAGATCAGTTGATCCTCCACTATAAAGTGGTTGATCTATTGTTATTTTATATCTTTGATCATGAATAACTTTAGTTTCTCTATTACCAATTTCTGGTTGAATTACAGCATATCTTTTTTCAACTTTTGTATCTAATGCAAAATTTACTGTTGGAAGATAACCTTTCTTCCCTTCACCATAGGCAATTCTTGTTTGTATTAACTTTTCATTTGCAGCTTTTAGATTATTACTTGCTGCTAATGTTTCTAGAATCACTTTTTTTAATGTTATATTTTCATATTTTGAAAAATCAAAATTTTTATCTAAGTCATTATAATTTTGTGTATTTATTGGATCTTCTTTTACTAATGCTGATTTATCTTCATTTTGTATATTTATTTCAGCATCAGTAATAACTTCAGCAGGATTATTTATAATAGGATTTTCTGCTGATTGAGATTTAACAAGTTCACCATTTAGAATAGTTAAATTTAAAATCAATAATACTGCTATATATATTTTATTATTTATTACCATTTTTTCCTCTAATTTACTTTCACAACTATAAATCCATATTTAGAATCTAAATCTTCTGGAATTTTAATTTTATCACTTAATTTTAGATGTAAATTTTTCATATTAAACTTAAATTTTTTAATAAGTGATCTTGTTGCAATTATTCTCCCCAGAGATATTTGCTTAGCTACTGTTAAACTTAACTGATCAATAGGATCAACTGAAGATAAAGTTATTTTTGCATTTGGATATTTTGTTTTTATTTTATTAATAAATACTTTTAATTGATCTACTATTTGATCACTTATGAATATATCATTACCATTAAATTTAACATAAAATATTTTATCTTCCTCTTTTATATCTTGTTGTTGTGGTTTAGTGTCTCTTTTTTTATCTGCTAGATCTTCACCTGCAGATTCTATATCAGTTGCAGCTGTAAGATATTCTTGCATAGCTTGTGTTGTGATATCTTTCATATCAGTAGTTTGAACAACACTTTCAGTTGTAATATTTTTATCATTCTCTTTATCAACTTTAATTACATCGGCAGTTTCTGTTAATACTATTTTATCAGTAATTATTGAACCTTCGTATTGTATTTTAAATTTAAATTGTGAATAGTATCCTACATTTACAATTAGTACTAATAAGAACAATAACAATACAAGGATAACTGAAGAAAAAATATCCACAAATGATGGCCAGGGATTAAATTCTTCTAAACATTTTTTTGACATACTTACAAACTACCTTTTTACTAATTTGTTATTTTCTTCTTGTAACTCAACAAGATGTCTCATTGTTTTATGTTGACTTGATATATTAGTTGATACTCTATTGATTGCATCTTCTAGTGTAGTAGTTGATGAGAATTGATTAACATTTAATTCTTTTAATGAAGTTTCTATATTCTCAAATATAGTAGATTCACTCTCATTTGATTTATTTAATTGATCTAAATATTGCATCAATTGTTTATATATAAGTTCACTAGATTTATTTGATTTATTAATGCTCTCAGTTAATTCACTAATACTATCAACAAATATATCCATAAATGCAGTACTTCCAGGAGTAATACCATTAGTTGATACTGCACTACCATCTTTTATCTTTTGATTTGATATATCTATTAGTTTTAATGTATCACTTGATTGTGAGTCAATTAATTTACCTTTTAACCAATCTTGTACATCTTCACTAAAAGCAGCTTGTTGTCTTGAAAGTATATATTGTAATATATTTAATATAATAGCAGCAGCAACACCAAATAATGAAGATGAAAACCCAACCGCCATACCACCAAGTGGTCCTGCAAATTGTGCCATAATTTCACCAATATTGATATCTCCACCTAAAGATAAAATAATAGCACCCATATCATCAATAGCTTTTAAAAGTCCAGAGAATGTTCCAAAAAGTCCAATCATAAGTGAAGTACCTACGAAAAATGATATATAACCTTTAGTATTGAAAAATTGCTCTTCTAACCATAGTGATACATCTTTTGCCTCACTATCAGTGAAAAATAAAACACCTTTTTTAGCTCTTTTTTCAAACATATTTGCAATAGTTGCAGGCATTAGTTTACCAATACCATTTAAGTAAAACTCTAACTCTTTACCTTTTTTATACGATAATACACCAAATGTACCAGCAAGCATAGTAAGTCTAATTGATGATTGCATAATAACAATAAAACCAATTAAAAATATTGCTAATATCCCTGAGTTAAATGTAATAGTAGCTTTAAATGAACTAATTACTGCATCGTAATTTGCAATAATTACGAATGTTATAAATAGAGCAAATATAAAATATATTTTTAATAATTTTAATCTTCTCATTTAATTTCCTAGAACATAAATAGTAATATTGAGATTACTAAACCAAGAGATACATAAGTTACAGATTTAACCATTTTATCAACAAGAGCAACAAAACCATCATTTTTTTCTATTCTATCTGCAAATACAAATAATCCAATATCAAGTCCATTTATATCTGTAACTTGCTTATATGATCTAAAATATTTTTCATCATTATCGTATTTAACTTTTAAAGAGTGTTTAAAAGTTTTTTCATCCATCTCTGATAATGTACTATAGAATCTACTTGAGTAGTTACCTTGTTTTACAATATATGGACCAACTACACTTTTAAATTTACCAGTTTTTACTTTTAAAGATAATTTAACTAACATTTTTTTATGCATCATAAACATAAACAATGAATCTTGCATCTCATAATATTTTTTTATAGAGTGTATTGATTGTTTAATCTCAATAAGACCTATAAAATTTTTATTTTCATAAACTGGTTTTACATAGGTAATATAAACACCACTTGCTTGAGTTTCTATACCATAAACTTCACTTTTAGATCGTAGTAAATTATTTATAGTTGATCTATAATTAGCATTTGGATTTAAACTAGAATAAAAATTAAATATTATTGGATATTTTGTTTTATTGTCAAAAAGTTTATTATATTTTGCCTCTAGATTAGTTATATTATTTTGATTTACAGATTTTATAGCATTTATTGTTTCGTTTTGAGCAATAACTATTTTTGCTAAATCGTTGTAAAGTTCTTTATGAGATTTTAATAGATTATCGATTGATTGTGATGATTTATTTGCAATACTTGTGTATACATCTTGTTTGATACTACTTGTCATAGTCATGATTAAGTACATAAATAAAACAATCCCACTGATTGATAGTATAGTTATTATTGTAAAGAACAATCCTTTGTTCTTTTTTAAATTTGAAAGCATCAATTGTAATTTTTTAATTAAGCTAAACATATTCTTCCTTGATTTGTTTATATTAATTATAATATTGAATCTTTACTTAATATTTTGTTATATATAACTTAAATTTATGAAAATGGGTAAAAATAATAAATTTCGATATTTGTTATAGAAATTTATTTTCATTTCAGATTCTTTATGATAAAGTTTTTACATCAAAACTAAGGAGATATAAAATGGCAGTTAAAATTACAGATACATGTATAAACTGTGATGCTTGTTTAGACGAGTGTCCAACAGAATCAATCGTTGATAACGATGAGAACCCAACAGGTGAGGATATTTATTATGTAAATGCTGATACTTGTACAGAGTGTGTTGGGGATCATGATGAACCAGCATGTGCTGAAGCTTGTCCAACAGAAGGTTGTATCGTTTGGGATAACCCAACAACAGAAGGTGCTGTTGATGGTGAACCTTGTATAGAAGAATAAGAAATTATTTTATATAATAAAGCTAAGAGATCTTCTCTTAGCTTTTTTTTTGCTTAAAAACAGCTCGCTTTAAGTTTATTTTATGTATAATCGCCAACTTTAAAAAAAAATACGGAGAAATACTATGGAACAAACTTTATCTATAATCAAACCAGATGCAGTAGCAAAAAATGTAGTTGGAAAAATCTTATCAAGATTTGAAGACGCAGGACTTAGAATAGCTGCAACTAAAAAAATTCAATTAAGCCAAGCAGATGCTGAAGCTTTTTACGCGATTCACGCAGAGAGACCTTTCTTTAGAGACTTAGTAGATTTCATGATTTCTGGACCAGTTGTTGTAACTGTTTTAGAAGGTGAAAATGCAATGCAAGTTAACAGAGATTTAATGGGTGCTACAAACCCTAAAGAAGCAGAAGCTGGAACAATTAGAGCAGATTTCGCTGATTCTATTGATGCTAATGCAGTACATGGTTCTGATAGTGTTGAAAATGCTGTAAACGAAATTAACTTTTTCTTTGCACAAAAAGATATTTGTTAGTATTAACTCATGAAAATTGAATTCTCAAAACTACCAAGAACTAAAAATGATTTTGAAATTAGTTCAGATTCAGTTAAATTTTTAGGTAATTTTTGTAGAATATCAGGATCAATCGCAAGAATCGATTCAAAAATCGTAGGAAACTATGATGTTGAATGTGCTAAATGCGGTAAAATAATAACTAAAAGTATAGATGAAAATATTATTTATACTTTAAGTGATTCACCTATTTCATCAAAAGATGAAAGAGATGGAGAAATTATCATAGAGATTGATAATCATGTTGTAGATTTTGATGAAATTTTAAACAGTGAATTAGAATCTATAAAAAGTGATTATTACTTTTGTGATGATTGTGATACAAATGATTCATTTGTAGATATAGAAATATAAAAATAAAAAGGATATAAAATGGCAGTACCAAAGAGACGAGTTTCACACTCAAGAAGTGCGAAAAGAAGAACACACTATAAAATTACATTAAAAAGACCAGTTAAAGATACAGATGGGACATGGAAAATGCCTCATAATGTAAACCCAACTACAGGTGAATACAAAGCATAATGTTAAAAATAGCAATAGATGCAATGGGAGGGGATTTTGGTCCTACTCCTATTATTGAAGGTTTAATATCTGCTTTAAAGAAAAATAAAAACTTTGAAGCAATTGCTGTAGGTTCAAAAAATGAACTTTTACCTTTAATTCCTCAAAAATTCTCTTCAAGAATACAAATAATAGATTGTAATGATGTTATCTCTATGTCTGATAGTGCAACTGATGCATTAAAAAGAAAAGAATCAACTGCATATGTAGCAATTCAATTAGTAAAAGATGGTTTAGCAGATGCTTATGTAAGTGCTGGACACAGTGGTGCTAGTATGAGTCTTGCAACACTTAGAATAGGAAGAATTAAAGGTGTAAGTCGTCCTGCAATTGCGACACTTATGCCAACTGTTGATAGTAATACTTTAGTACTTGATGTAGGAGCAAATGTAGATTGTGAAGCAAAACATCTACAAGAGTTTGCTGTTATGGGTCAAGTATATGCAAAAGAGGTATTAGGTATTGATCAACCACTTACTGGATTACTAAGTAATGGTGAAGAGGAAAGCAAGGGTAACGAAGTTACTAAAGAGGCTTTTAAATTACTTGAAAACTTACCTGATTTTGTAGGTAATGTAGAGGGTGCTGATATATTCAATGGTTCAACAGACGTTGTAGTTTGTGATGGATTTATTGGAAATATTATGCTAAAAACTGCAGAAGGTGTAGCTGATACTATAGGAAAAATAATCAAACAAAATTTGAGAAAATCTTTAGTTTCTATACTTGGTGCAGTATTAATGAGAAAAGTGTTTAAAAGCTTAAAAATAAAAGTTGATTATGCTGAATATGGTGGAGCTCCTCTTATTGGAGTAAAAGCACCAGTTATTATTGCTCATGGAAAATCAAATGCAAAAGCTATGCAAAATGCAATTTTCCAAGCAATAGCAGCAGCTCAATCTGATTTGAATGAAAATATCGAATTAAGATTAAAGCAACTAAAAGGTTAATAATATGTATGCATCGTTTAGATCTATTGGGGCTTATGTTCCTTCTGAAATTAGAGGAAATGATTGGTTTATCCAAAGAATGGATACAACTGATGAATGGATTACTAAAAGAACAGGTATCTCTCAAAGAAGAATAGCTGCAAAAGAAGAAAACACTAGTGATCTAGGTGTAAATGCTGCTAAATTAGCAATATCAAGAGCTGATGTTGAGTTAGAAGATATTGATTTAATAGTATGTGCTACTATTAGTCCTGATTATTATTGTATGCCTTCAACTGCATGTATAATTGCTGAAAAACTTGGTATTAGAGATGTTATGTCTTTAGATATAAGTGCAGCTTGTACAGGTTTTGTTTATGCTCTAAGCGTTGCAAAAGCATTTATTGAATCAGGTATGAAAAAAAATGTACTAATAATTGGTGCTGAAAAGTTATCAAATATAGTTGATTACACAGATAGAACAACTTGTATGTTATTTGGAGATGGTGCAGGAGCTGCTGTTATATCTGCTACATCAAATAAAGATGAAGCTATTTTAGATATAAACTGTAGTGCTGATGGTAGTCAAAAAGATCTACTTTTAACTCCTGGTATCCAAAGTGGTGAAGCTACATTTATGCAAATGAAAGGTAATGAAACTTTCAAAATTGCAGTAAGAACACTAACAAAAGATGTTGAAAAGATATTAGAAAAAAACAATCAAACACAAGATGATATTGATCTATTTATTCCACATCAAGCAAATTACAGAATTATAAAAGCTGTAGGTGATGCATTAAAATTTGATGATGATAAAAAAGTATTAACTGTACATAAATATGGAAATACATCTTCAGCATCAATTCCTATGGCAATTAACGATTGTTATGAAAGTGGAAGATTAAAATTTGGAGATAATATGCTTCTAGATGCCTTTGGTGGTGGTCTTACATGGGGTTCTGCAATAGTTAAATTTTGTGGAAAATAAAAATATATAATCTATAAAAAAGAAAAAGCTTTGAGATAATCTCGAAGCTTTTTTTATTTATTAAATTTAAAAGCGTTCATACTTCTTTGCTTTTGTTTATCCTCTTTAAATACTTTATCAATAGATGCAACTGGATTAATAAATAAAATTGAATCTTCAATTCCTAGTTGAAATATACTATGATAAGGCATAGTACAAACACTTCCAAAATTACTTGGTCCAAACCCTGTTTCAAACTCTATAGTATTATCAAGTATTTTTAAAGATGAAAATGTAAAATTAGCTAGTGTAAACATAGTAAATTCATTCATATTATCATAAATACTTTGTGGTAATTTTGGATTAAAATCTATATATTTAAGTTTCACAGTTAAATTAAACTGTGTAGTATTTTCATGTAGATATTCAATAAGCTCTTTTGTTTGTTTTGAAGTTAGTTCCTCATATGAGTCTTTATATAATAATGTATTTGTCATTTTAATCCTTAATCGTAAAATCTTCTAATATATCAAAATCTATCATTGCATTTAGCAAGGCTATTTTATTTGATTCTTTTAACATTTTAACACTAATATCTTTTTGTATTAATAAATCATTATCAATATATCTATTTCTTGATGTTCCTATAAGAAGTGGTGTTTTAGCAGTAAGCCATCTATTTTCATAATATATTGCAATATTTGCTATAGAAGTATCTGTTATTAACCCATCTTTTACTATTATTATCTCATCTTCAGAGATCTCTTTTTTTAAATTATCAATACAATCTCTATTTAGATATTTCTTACTATAATTTATATCATTATCATATACCAATTTAAAAGAAGAGATATTTTTTTTATGATATTGATTATATTCAATATCTACTATACCACTGTTATCATATATAACTTTACACTTTAGAAGTTTATTACTTGGTGGATATATATACTCTTGCAAATTTATATTTATACCTATTGTTCTTGATATTCTTTGTATATGATAGTGTAAGTTAAAAACTTCAAAATCATCACATTTTATTGTTTCAAAATATAGTTCATTCATGAAATATATACCTTATTTATTAACTCTTCATATTCACCTTCACAATCACTATCAATTGTAATACCACCGCCACTTTTATAAAAATATTTACCATTTATATTTTCTATAAATCTAATAAGTACAGATGAATCAAGATTAATTCCATCATATACTCCCCATATACCAGTATAGAAATCTCTATTGTAGTTTTCAGTCTCTTTTAGTATTTTAATAGTTGATTTTTTAGGCGTTCCTGTTATACTTCCTGCAGGTAAAAGTTTAGTGATTATATCACCTATGTTTTCGTGCCAATTTTTATTTAACTCACCTGTTATTTTTGAAGAACTTTGATACAACTCTTTATTACCAGCACTTATTTTTTCAATATATCTGAACTTTTCAACTTTTACATTTGATGAAACAATTGAAAGATCATTTCTTATTAGATCGACTACCATTGTATGTTCTGCTAACTCTTTTTGATTATTTAATAAAATATCTTTTGCATTTATTATATTTGCATCAATTGTTCCTTTCATAGGATAAGAAGATATTTGATTATTGTCTATTTTTATAAAGGTTTCAGGAGAGAAACTTACAAATTTATTTTTATAATATAAATTATATTTTGAGTTTGATTTTTTGTATATATTTTCTAGTTCAATATTATCAATTATCTCTGATTGTTCTGTAAGGTTTGCAATATATGTGTTTCCATTTTTAATATTTTTTATAATATTTTCAAATTTATTTTTATAGTTTAAAAAGTTAGGTTTTTTTATATTTAGTTGTGATTTTATTTTTATACTTGGATTTTTTACTATATTAAATTTTATATCACTTGGTAATTTATCTAATGGTATTACATCATAAGATGAGAGATCATAAGATATTATGAAAAAAAATGGTATTTTTTCTTTACCATAATAATTTAGCTTTTCAATAAGTTCCAATATTTATCCTAGTATTTTCGTAATTATATAAGTATTTGTCTTTAAAACATATATGTAACATTTTGTTACATATATATTTTCTGTCTATATCTAGGCTATATAATTAATGTTACTATTTGATACAAATAAATTTTCTTTTTATAAGATTATTTTATCCAATAAGATAGTTCTTACATAATTTTAGCTACCATTGACTCAATTATTGTCGATTAAAATATAAAATTTTATCGAGTAAAGGGAGAAAATATGGAACATATGGATTTTGCACATCCTTATTTTGGGGCATTTATAATGTTCGTAGTAACATTTGGGGCATTCACTGCAACAACAATGTTATCAAGATATA
>Ga0256843_1000115_pt1 | contig 67879 bp, 75 predicted proteins | sample AlvinellametaG_FD_191572 | JGI IMG/M metagenome (GOLD analysis project Ga0256843, IMG submission 191572) | Pompeii worm associated microbial communities from hydrothermal vent at the East Pacific Rise, Pacific Ocean - Alvinella | ecosystem: Host-associated > Annelida > Integument > Unclassified ...
GGTGAACAACAAGCACACTACGGTCAAGCTCAAGGTGAGCAAAATGCTCAAACTGGTGAAGCTACTGGTGAACAACAAGCACACTACGGTCAAGCTCAAGGTGAGCAAAATGCTCAAGCTGGTGAAGCTACTGCAACATCAACTACACTTTAATACGCAAAACAGTTATATCTGTTTTGCTAACTGTTGGGGTAAGATCCCCAACGATTCTTCTACAATTTTTGTATTACCATGTGTAATAAACTGATCTTCATATTCAAAACTTTTAACAATAACATCTTCTATATTTTCAGCTGCTAAAAACTCTAATAGTGCACTTGCAACACCACCAGCCTTTGAACTATCTGAAAAAACAAACCATCGTTTATATTTTGTTGCCAACTGACGTAACAGTTCCTCATCCAAAGGTTTTACAAAACGAAGATCGACTAATGCAACCTCCTGCTCTATCAACTTGCTAGTTTCATAAGCACGACCTACTCCATTACCATATCCTACAAAAAGGATATCACTATTCCCTTCTAATAACAGTTCCCCTTTTGCTAATTCAAATGCTTTAGGATCAGGCAAACCCTTTGTATCAAAAAAAGCACCACGAGGATAACGTAAAGAGCAAGGGTGTTCATATGAAGCTGCAAACTCCATAGCATATCGAAAACTTTTTTCATCACGTGGAGCAAAAAGGGTCATATTTGGAATTGCTCTTAAAAAAGATATATCAAAAACACCTTGATGTGTCTCTCCATCCTCTCCAACTATTCCAGCACGATCAAGCGCAAACACAACAGGAAGATCCATCAAACATGTATCATGGACTACTTGATCATACGCACGTTGTAAGAATGTTGAGTATATTGTACAAAAAGGTTTAAATCCCTCTTTTGCCATTGCTGCCATTGAAGTTACTGCGTGTTGTTCAGCAATAGCAACATCCCAAAATCTCTCAGGATATTTTTCAAGCAGTGCTGAAAGACCTGTTCCACTTGGCATCGCAGCTGTTACACCCACTATACGATCATTTTTTTCACATAAATCGAGTAACGCTTCTGTATAGATTTGTGTTGCAGATTTTGCAGATGATTTTTTCAAACTATGTCCATCTTCAAGGTCAAATGGACCAACGCCATGCCATTTTTCCTCTTTACCTTCAGCTATCTCATACCCTTTACCTTTTAAAGTTTGTGCATGGATGATAACTGGTTTATTCATTGTTTTTGCTGTTTGAAAAATATCGATAAGCTGTTCAAGATTATGCCCATCTACTGGACCAATATAACTAATCCCCATCTCCTCAAACATCACACCAGGGGTGATAAGCTTGAGTGATTCTTCCATCCTTTTTGCTATGTAGTGTGCACCATCACCAAAGTTATCTACAATATTTTCAGTTGTTTTTTTAAACTTTTGGTATAGAGGTGATGCCATCGCAGATGAAAGAACTCGTGAGAGTGCTCCGATAGGTTTTGCAATACTCATCTCATTATCATTTAAGATAATAATCATAGGATATTTTCTATCCCCAAGTTCATTAAGTGCTTCATACACCATTCCAGCCGTCATTGAGCCATCACCAATCATGACAACAGGAATACGATTACCCTCTTGATGTTTTAAAGCAATAGCTTTTGCTGCACCAACACCTAAAGAGATCGATGTAGAGCTGTGTCCTGCTACAAAATAATCATGTTCACTCTCTGTTGGTTTTGTATAACCACAAATACCACCAAATTGGCGTAATGTATCAAATTCATCCCATCGATCTGTTAAAAGTTTATGTGCATACGATTGATGACTTACATCGAAAATAAACGGATCTTTTTTTGAATCAAACACATAGTGCATAGCAACAATAAGTTCTGTAGCACCAAGTGTTGAACTTAAATGCCCACCATTTTTACTAACAACTTCCAAGATTTTATTGCGTATATCTTGACATACACCCTCTAACTCTTCGATCGATTTATTTTTAATATCCATATATTTTTACTCACTTAAAGCTGTTTTTTTTACTTTTTCAAAACGTTTTTGAATCTCTGCGTCTATGTTTCCAGCATCACTGATCGCAACGACACCACCCAAACGAACTGCACTATCTGCAACAATTTCTACATTTTTAAGTGTACCCAAACTTTCTACCAATTTGGTAAAATCTTGTGGATTTACTTTTAAAGTGATCTTTGTTGCGGCATGGAGTTCATCGATCAATCCTTTAGAGAGCGCCAAAGCAACCTCATTAGAAGCGTGACTTAACTCCTTAGCAATAACTTCTTGTGCTATATCAACAGCTGCACCAACTAATTCATTTTGGATCTTTCCTATCGCTTCTTGCAGTTCTTGTGCAGATTGATCAAGCTTGATCACCGAAGCTTTATAAAGTTCTAAAGTTTCTTTTAATTGCTGGTCATTTTCCTCTTTTGCCTGTGCTAAACCAGCTTGAATCCCCTGTGCAAAGGCTTCCTCTTTTGCCTTTTGGAGTTGTTGTTCAAACTCTTGTTCTTTTTGTTCAAGCTTCATTTGTAATTTAATAAAGTTTGATGACATCTCATCAGTTTTTTTCATTAATGATTCTATGAGATCATCTTTTGTTGAGGAGTTTAATGCACTAGTATCAACATCTGTTTTTCTTCTTTTTGGATGATGCTCTTCAGAAAAAATCTCTTGTTGTTCAAAAGTTTTTTCATCCTCTGCTTTCCCATTTTTTGATCCCAGCGCTATCACTTTAAAGCTATATTTTGACACATTGTGCTTTTCAATTCTCTCACGTGATATTACTGTTGCCATAATCTACTACTCTACCATCTCTTCTGTTGAACCCATCTGGATAGTACCAGCTTCTGCTAATTGGTTAACAACTTCAACGATTTTTCTTTGTGCAGCTTCCACATCTTTCATTTTAACAGCACCAAGGAACTGCATCTCTTCTTCAAACGCTTCACGTGCACGCTCACTCATTGCAGAGAAGAACTTCTCTTTTAACTCTTCAGGAGATGATTTTAATGCTAACATCAAGTCAGCTTTGTCAACAGATTTAAGTATTTCAATAATTGCATTTTTATCAAGTGTAACAATATCTTCAAAAGTAAACATCATCTCTTTAATCTCTGCTGCGAGTTCTTCATCAACTTGTTCAATATTTGCCAATGTTGCTTTTGCATTTTTCACACCAAGACGGTTAAAGATATCTGCAACAGAGCGTGTTCCACCAACTTCAACTTTATATGAAGCAAGTGACTCAAGTTTAGACTCTAATACAGCAGAAACACGTTTGATAACTGATGGAGAAATATCACCAAGTTTTGCCATACGCATTGCAACTTCACTTCTAAGTTCATCTGGAAAATACTGTAATGTATCTGCTGCTTCTGTTGCTTCCATATGTGCTAAGATAAGTGCAATTGTTTGAGGATGTTCATTAACAATAAAGTCTGAAAGTTGTTGAGGCTTGATTTTAGAAAGGTATGCAAAGTTTTGCGTGTTTTGCATACTTTTTGAAAGTTTATCAAGCACTTTTTTTGCTTCTTCTGTTCCTAAAGTTCTATAAAGAAGTTCACGTGCATACTCCATACCACCAGAAGTAAGATATTGTCCTGATTGGAAAATCGCATTAAACTCTTCTAATACAGCTGTTCCAACTGCACGATCAACTGTTTTATTTGTCACAATATATTTTGATATTTCAGTGATCGATTCAACATCCATACTTGCAAAAATCAAAGAGGTGATATCTTCACCAAGAAGCAAAAGGAGAATGGCAATACGCTCTGCCATACTCATCTCATCAAATTGAGCCTGTTGTTGTGGTGTCAATGCAGCCATTATCTACCTCCTTGGTCAGCTTTTGGCTGAATATGTTCTATCTCTTCACTTAAAAGTGCTTGAAGTAACGAACCTATCTCCTCAGGATTCTCTTCAGCCATCGATTTGACTTTTTCTAAAAGAACCTCATGTTTGAGTTCCTCTTCATTAAATCCTTCCGTAAGACCAAGTTGATCTTCAACTTTTTTACGCATCTGCTGTACTTTTTCTACCAGATTTTCATCCTCTTCATCCTCTATATCAAGAGTTGGAGTTTGGATATCATCATCCTCTTTTGAGATCTCAAGCATACGATCTGCAAATGGAGTGATAACTTTTTTGTATAAAACAAAAAGCAACAATAAAACAATAACATACTTAAGAATATCGGAAAAAGGAGCAATATATTTTTGTGTAAAGTTTACTGCTTTTTCAAAAGACTCATTCCCCTCTGTTTTTGTTCTTTCAAACTGAAGGTTTTGTACACTTATTTGATCACCACGTTTCTCATCCAAACCGATCGAACGACTTGCCAATGATGTCAAAGCATCCAACTGTGTCTTTTCTAAAGGGACATATTCTAAATCTTCTTTTCCATCTTTTTTCACAAGTTTATATTTACCATCAACAACAACAGCAGCTGTTATCCTTTTTATACGCGCGAACTGTGATTTAACAGTACTGACAGTTTTACCTACTTCATAATTGGTTGTACCGGTATTTTTTGTATATTTTTCTTGTGCTTTATTTTTTTTCAGTCCCTGTACCGGTCCGATATTACTAACAGTTCCAGGAACACCACCAACTTGCTGAGGAGCAAAACCTTCTCTTTTTTCTTCTGTTGTTTGTTCACTACGTACAACATTCTCAGGATCATATATTTCACTTGTTGAACTTTTTTGTGAGAAATCAAAATCTATACTCACTTGTGCAACAACCTTATCTTTACCACCAACAAAAGGTGCAATTACATCAATGATTTTTTCTTGACGCTTACGTTCCTCTTTAAGTTTGTAGCGTTGTTGTGTTACTGAGAGTTCACTAAGTTGTGTCATCTCATCATCATCACCAAGTGTAATTCCATCACTACTTACCAACATAACACGTGCAGGTTTAAGGTTCGTTACTGCTGCAGCTACAAGATTTTTAATACCACGAATCTGTTTTGAACTAAGTGCTCTTCCCTCTTGAAGTTCAACCATAACAGATGCTGTTGGATCACTTTGTTTTGAAACAAACAAACTCTCTTTTGGAAGAGCTAATGAGACTGTTGCTTTTTTTACAGGTTCAAGAGCATTAATAGTTCTTGCTAGTTCCCCTTCTAAAGCACGTAAATGTTTAATACGTTGATCAAAACTTGTTGCACCAAACTCTTGCTTGTCAAAAAGTTCAAATCCAACACCTGTATTTTTTGGAATCCCTTGTGCTGCAATGTTAACACGCTCTTTATACACTACATCATGAGGTACTTTGATACGATTTTGTGTATCAATCTTATACGGTATATTATCTTTTTCAAGTTGCGCAATAACTTTTGCTGCATCAGCATCACTTAAAGTTTCAAAAAGAATATCATAACTATCAAAACTATTTTTCTTCGCCGTATACAATACCAAAAAGATTAAAAAAGCAACAATCCCCACTACAGCAAACGCAATAATAGCTTTTTGCTGTTTTGTCAATTTTGCATATAAAACCGATAATTGTGAAAAAAGTGCTTTAAAATCCATCTATGTCCTAATCGTACTATTTTACTTTAACAAAGGTTCAACAAGCTCAAAAAATCGTGTATTTTGTTCAGCTGTTCCTATAGTAACACGTATTGCATTGAGCCCATACCCTGCTAAATCTCTTACAATCATCCCTTGTTCAAGAAGTTTTTGTGCCACAGTAGATGAGTTTTTTGTTCCAAGCATTAATGTAATAAAGTTTGTATAACTTTTAATATACTCCAAGCTGTGCTCTTGTGCAAACTTTTCATACCGTTGCATCTGTTCAAAATTGAGTTTAATACTCTCTTGAACAAACTCCTCATCTTCTAATGCTATACTAGCAACTTCTAGTGACAAAGTAGTGATGTTAAAAGGTGGACGAAGTTTATAAAGCTCTTTAATAATAGAAGCACTTGAGAGTCCATATCCTACACGCATACCACCAAGACCGTATGCTTTTGAAAATGTTCCTAAATAGATAACATTTGAAAACTCTTCTATAAGTTTTTTTGGTGATACTGACTTCTTACTATCTTTATAAGAAGCATATTCCATATACGCACCATCAACAACCACCAAAGTATTATCATCAATTTTGTGTATAAATGCAAAAAGTTTATCTGCATCAATAGCATCTCCGGTTGGATTGTTTGGTGTGCATAAAAAAATCACAGAAGGCTTATGCTCTTTATAAAGTGTGTAAAATTCATCAAGATCATGTTCTTGTGATGTTGTTTTAACAACAGTTGCACCTACATGTTTAGCATAAATATCATACATTGCAAATGTTACACTATTTGTTAAAATTTTAGCATCACTATGTGCTTTGGCATGCATTACAAATTCAATTACTTGATCACTTCCACTACCAATAATAATATTTTCATGTTCTATATCAAAACGTTTTGCAAGTCCATCTTTAAGCTTGATCATCGAGTCATCAGGATAGAGTGCCATATGTGATGCTATATCACAAACTGCTTTTTGTGCTAGTAATGAACACCCATACGGATTTTCATTTGATGCAAGTTTAACAATATCTTTTGGTTCAATTCCAAACTCACGAACAACAAGTTCTATTGGTTTTCCTGCTTCATATGTGTTTATCTTTTCTAGTTGTGTGTTAAATTTCAATTTTCACCCTTTACATAGCTTCCAAGCCAAGTTACTTCATCTTTATGTTTTGATAATACTTTTTGAATATGTTCTTCATCGATATGCCCATAAAAATCTATGTAGAACCAGTAGCTAAATACACCATCTTGCTCTTTTGCAGGGCGAGATTCAATTTTAGACAGATTAATTTTTGCATCATCAAAATCACTTAAAAAGTGTACCAAACTTCCAGCTTTTGACGCATCTTTGAGTTTTACCAAAATGCTTGTTTTATCATCTTTGCTAATACCATTTTTAAAGTCACTCAAAATAACAAAACGGGTTGTATTATCTGTTGAATCTTCAATATTTTCAAACATTACAGGAACACCATAAAGTTTTGCAGCAATATGGGAACAAATCGCTGCTGAATGAGGATCTTGACTTGCTAAAATAGCTGCTTTTGCAGTTGATTCTACTGGAATATGTTCTATATTCATAAGATCGTGTTCGTTTAAAAACTCTCGGCATTCACCAAACCCTTTATCTTTTGAATATATCCGTTGAATATCTTTGTGTGATGTTGCTTTTGTTGCAAACGATATATGGATAGGCATATAGAGCTCAGCTACAATTTTTACTGAACTTTTTGAGAGCAGATCAAGTGTCTCGCCCACCACACCATCACGTGAGTTTTCAATAGGTACTACACCAAATTTTGCCCGTTTTGATTCAAGCTCTTTAAATACAGACTCTATAGAGTTTAGTGAAACATATTCACTCATTGCACCAAAACGGCTCTCTGCTGCTTGATGGGTAAATGTTCCTTCTGGACCAAGATAAGCGATCTTTTCTGGAAGTTCAAGGTTGCGTGCTACAGCAAATATCTCTAAAAAAATCGCCTCTATAGCTTTTTTGTTAAGTAAACCATTTGATTGTTGATTGAGCTGATATAAACGATCAATAATAGCTTTTTCCCGTTCGGGTCTATAGATCGCACCACCACTTTTATTTTTAATCTCTCCAACACGCTCAACAACACTCATTCGTTCATTAAGCAATTGTAATATTTTATCATCTATCGCATCAATAGCGATTCGACACTCTTGCAATGTTTTCATCTTTTATCCCTGCTGATATCTTCTAAAATAGCCTCCATATGAGGATATATCTTATCTGGTTGATGCTCTTTTGGCAAAAATGGTACGATCTCTTGTGCTGATCGGTACTTTCCACTTGTTACAAAATATGTCTGCATCCCCAAATCTTTTGCACCACCAAGATCACCTTTTACATCATCACTAATCATAATAATATCTGAAAAAGATACAGCACTATTTTGTTTTTTCAGTGCTTCTAAAGCCTCCTCATAAAATGCAACACTTGGTTTACCAACAACTTCATAACGACAACTTGTTGCAAACTCCAACATCTTTAAAATTGCCCCTACTCCTGGATAACGTTTACCATTTTTAGCATATATTGAAGTTTCATGCATCCCAACAAGCTGTGCACCTGAGAGTAAAAAATCGATCATCTGAGCATATTCATCTGCGTTAAAATCCTCTTTAATAGCAACTAAAACCGTTTTTGGTGCTGTGTAATCGAGTCTATAGCCCATCTTTTGCAAAGTTTGTAAAAACTCTGGTGCACCATATGCAGCCACACCATCTTTTGCAACACGCGATTCTAAAAGCATTAAAGGATCAAGATAATGGCTTTGTTCAAAATTAAGTCCAATTGAGCGTAAATAGTTATAAAAATCATTAGAACTTTTTTTTGTGTTATTTGTTACAACCATATAGGCAATTTCATGTGTGTTAAGATATTCTAAGAACTCTTTTGCCCCTTGTATAGGCATTTTATCACTATCGCTGATGAGAGTTCCTTGAACATCTATAAAGTACATATCTCAAATCCTACTTTTCTAAAAATTCTTGTTCTAATGCAATAAGGTCTTCAAAAGATTCACGTCTACGAATAAGACGTGCCTTGCCTCCACTTACAGCGACTTCTGCACTTCTGCCACGTGTATTGTAATTGCTTCCCATGCCAAATCCATATGCTCCAGCAGAATGGATCACAAGCAAATCATTATGTTGTAATGGTGGTAATGGATAATTTTTTGCAAAGAAATCACCACTCTCACATACAGGACCTACAATATCTACCTCTTGTGTAGCACCATTTGCTTCAGTTAGTGGTTCTATTCTATGATATGCGTTATAAAGTGATGGGCGTAAAAGATCATTCATCGCTCCATCTACAACAACAAACTTCTTTGCACCATTTTGTTTTTCATATAACACTTTTGTTATAAAATATCCTGCATTTGCAGTTAAAAAACGTCCTGGTTCACAAATAATCGTCATATCTAAAGCAGTCAATGTCCCTAAAATAGCTTGTGCATAATCGTATGGTTCAATAGTTGTCTCATCGTTATACACAACACCAAGACCACCCCCAACATCAAAAAATTTCAATTCAATATCGATAGCTTCAAGTGAACGAACCAAATCAGCTACAATTTCACTAGCTTCACGGATAGGATCAAGTTCAGTAAGTTGTGAACCAATATGGAAATGGATACCTACTGGATCTAAACTTTCAGAGTTTTTTGCAATTATATATAAACGTTTTGCAGTGTCAATATCTACACCAAACTTATTATCATGAAGTCCTGTTGAGATATATGGGTGTGTTTTTGGATCAATATTTGGATTAACACGCACACTGATACGTGAAACTTTCCCCATATCTTTTGCTATCATCTCTACTCTATGAAGTTCTGCTTCACTCTCAACGTTGATATATAAGATATCACGCTCTATTGCTTCACGAATTTCATCATCACTTTTTCCAACACCACTAAAAATGATTTTATAAGGAGGGATACCTGCTAAAAATGCGCGACGAACTTCACCGATACTGACACAATCAGCACCACTACCCATCTGTGCAAAATGTTTTACCACACTCAGGTTTGAGTTTGATTTTACTGCATACGCGATAATAGACTTTCTACCACGAAATGCCTCTTTGAGCTTATTGTACTGCTCTTGCATTACATCAAAATCATACACATACAACGGAGTTCCATACTCTAAAGCTAATTGTTTAAAATCGATCATAAAAATTCCAAATACTTTTTGAAATATTTTATCGAAATCGTGCTTATATATCGCTAAGTCTATTTTTGAGGAGAACGATGGGTTATCCACTGCCAAAGGGCTATAATACCTAAAAGAGCAATAGGCGCTAAAACTCCAGCTTCTGCTGAGATAGTTTTATGGTTTGTTAGTTCTATGAGCATATATAACACACCCCAAACTAATAGTGTTGAAAGCATTGCTCCAAAACTAAACAGAGTAACATTTAAAAAGCGTACACTTATTGGAACAAAAAAGTAGATAATTATAATAACAAAAGGTGCAAAAAATGGATATGCAAAAATTTTATAAAGTGCACCTCGAATAATGGTGGTATTAACATTTTGATCATCCAAAATAGCTATGGCATCAAAAGCATCCCCTATGGTAAAGTTTACTTTTCCTTCATAAACTTGATCCAATATCTTGGGTCGAAACCCTTTGAGTATTTTTAAATTTTGTACCTTTTGCACACTGATACCAGCAGATTTTTGCGTAAAAGTTTTTGGTTTGATAATTATTTGTGCATTATCAATAAACCAATACCCATCCTTATATCTGGCCTCTTGAGCCACTGTCACTTTTTGCAATGTTTTATCATTAACATCAAAGACACGAATATCGAGTGCCTTACCCTGCAAAGGTAATAACTTATTAAAATAGATATATTTCCCTTTATAGGTAAAAAAAAGGTCTCGTGTAGGGTTAAGATACTGTGCATTTGTTCTAATAGAATTATAATACTCTACAGCACGGGCAAATTTCGACCATCCATGGAGCGATATAAACAGTAATGTCACAAGAGTTGAAATAACAATAAACGGTTTGAGTATATCGGTACGTGAGTAACCTAAAGAGAAAAATGAGACTAAAGCATTTGAACGAATAAGATAGATCTTGGTTGAGATCATAGCAAAAACAAGTGAAATGGGCAGGAGTGTATCTATTGCAAAAAAAGCTTTATATACAAGATAGATTAACAGCAGGTTTGCTGAAAGATCTAATGATTCTGCCTTTGCCATATAGTCAAAACCAACATAAAACAAAACCAATGCACTTAAAATAATAATAAAATATTTCAAATAGTGATAGGCAACATAACGAAACGCTAACACATGGAACTCTTTTTTGCAAATTGTGCACTTGTAACATCAAGTGAATGTTGTAATAAAAACTCTATTGCATCAGCAGTATGTGCAACAAATTTTTCCAAACACTCTTGTTCTTGTGTAGTAAACTTGCCTAAAACATATGAAACAACTTCACCTTTATGCTCAGGTTTTCCTATACCCATACGCACACGTATATACTCTTTTGTTATATGTTCATCTACAGATTTAAGTCCATTATGCCCACCATGTCCACCACCTTTTTTAAAACGGAGTGCTCCAAAAGGAAGATCCAAATCATCATGTATTACAACAACATCTTCAATTTTGTAAAAATTTTTAACCTTTACTACACTCTTACCAGAGAGATTCATAAATGTAAGTGGTTTTAATAAAAAATGATTGTGAAATTTATACAGTTCACCTTGAAAAGATGAGGAGGAACAACGCGAAGCATTATGACGAGCTATAAGCTCGTCAATTACCATAAAACCTATATTATGGCGTGTTGTATCATAGTCGTCTCCAGGATTACCTAGCCCGACTATAAGCATGATTATTTAGCTTTAATGATACTTAGTACAGATACACGATCAGCATCTGTAAATGTAACACCAGCTGGTGCTTCGATGTCACGGATAAGTTTAGAATCACCTAAATCCATCTCAGTTACATCGATAACAATAGCTTTTGGTAAATCTTCAATTTTTGCTTTTACACGTAAACGTTTTTTCGCAACATTTACTAAACCTTTATTTTTAAGACCAATAGCCTCACCAACAGTTTGAACAGGAACCATAAAGTGTGTTACAACACCTGGTTGTGCAACCATTAAGTCTACATGTAAAAGTTTACCAGTTACAGGGTGAGATTCATATGACTGAACCACAACATTCATCTCTTTATCCCCAACTTTTACTGGGAATGCTAATGTATCTTTGTTGCGCACAGTACGGATATATTCATTCTCTTTGAATGCAGCATTGATATTTTCAAGCCCTTTTCCGTAAATATTTGCAATTAGATAACCATCGCGGCGTAAAGCTTTTGTAGCTTGTTTGCCAGTACTCTCTCTAACTATACCTTCTAACATATGAATCCTTCAATTTTAAAAATGGTCGCAATTATACACAAGTTTTATTTAAGATTTACTTTAAATCAAAAATATCACTATCGTTCATATCAATTTGTGGTGTATGCTCATCAATTTGTGTTGGATCACCCATATCACCACTAGCATTAAGTCCATTGATTTTTAGTTCAAGATCTGATGCACTTGTTGCATATTCTAATGCCCTTTCAAGTGAGATCACACCATCATTATACAGATCAAGTAGCGCTTGGTCAAAACTTTGTGAATGGTAATGACTTTTTGCAGCTTCTATAGCATCTTTGATCTCATAATCTCTGTTTTCCATAATCAATTTTTCAATTAGTGGTGTTTTAACTAAGATCTCCAATGCCGCACGACGCCCACCATCTTCAGTTGGTATCAAACGTTGAGAGATCACCCCTTGTAATACACCTGCTAATGAAAGACGGATACGATTTTGTTCATCTGTTGGGAACTGTGCGATAATACGATTAATCGTCTCTTTTGCATCGATAGTGTGCAGTGTTGAAAATACCAAGTGTCCTGTATCTGCTGCGTGTAGTGCAAGATTGATCGTTTCTTGATCCCTCATCTCACCAACAAGGATAATATCTGGATCCTCCCGAAGTGCAGCACGAAGCGCATTTGAAAATGAAAGCGTATCTTGTCCTACAGCACGTTGATTGATAATACATCCTCTATCTTTATGGACAAACTCAATAGGATCTTCAATAGTAATAATATGCTTTTTCTTTGTTAGATTAATCTCATTGATAAGTGATGCAAGTGTTGTTGATTTACCACTACCAGTTACACCAGTTACCAAAACCAATCCACGCTCTCTTTGGGTAAAAGAGCGTACCACTTCAGGGAGATGCAGATCCTCAAATGCTGGAATTTTTACAGGAATAGCACGAAAAACAGCAGATACACCATTCATCTGAAAGAAAATATTAACACGAAAACGGTTATGCTCATCAAAAGGGTATACAAGGTCAAGCTCTTTTTTCTCTACAAGTTCAGCAAAACGCCCTTTTAATAACTCTTTTGCAAAAGTAAGTGCATCATCTTTTGAAAGGATCCCACCTGAAAATTGTGTAATCTTTCCATTAATACGAGCACGAATTACTGCATTTGCTTTAACATGAAGGTCACTTCCTCCAACTTCAATCATTTTTTTAAGATATGCACGTATCTTTTTTAACTGCTCAAAGGTTAACTCATCAACATTTACATTTACATTTGTAGTTGTATTCATAATGCTTCCAATATCTCTTTAAATGCTTCTTTAAACGCTTTAAGACCATCTACTATGAGTTGATCTAACACACCATCAAAATCTATCCCTACTGATGCAATCTTGGCAAAATGTTCATCCATCACAGTTTCATCAATAGGTAAAGCAGGTTTTTGTGAACCATGAGCAACATATGCTTTTATTGTATCTACTGGTGCAGTATTGACACTGTTATATGCAAGAAGGTTCTCTATATAATAGTGTGCTGGCAATGAATCATCCTTAACACCTGTACTTGCAAAAAGTGCTCTACATGCAGGAATTTCAAGTGCTTTGATCGCATTGTATATTTTTGCAGAATTGTATATGCCACTTAAAGCTGTAGGGATATTATGTTGTGCAAGTTCTTTATCAAGAGCCCGATCTATACGAGATACAAAGATACTAATAACTGTATCCACACTTGCACCATAACGATCCATACCCCTAGAGAATGCCTCAGCACACGCAACTGCTTGTTCCTTTTTGAAAATCAATGTAGCATTAACAGCAATACCATCAGCAACAAGTTCTTCCATCGCTTCATATCCTGCTTTTGTTGCAGGGATTTTAATCATAACATTTTTTCTGCCAATCTCATCATATAAGCGTTTCCCTTCTGCAATAGTAGCTTGAGCATCATCACAAAAGAAAGGATCTACTTCAATACTTACATAACCATCATCACCTTTTTCATACAAAGGGTATAAAATATCAGCAGCTTTTGCAATATCGTATTTTGCAACCGATTCATACTTTTTCTTCGCATCATCTATAGTTAAAGATGCAAGATGCTCTTTATACGCATCTGAAGTTAAAATAGCATTTTTAAAGATTGCAGGGTTTGATGTAGCACCATTGATCATCCCACTTTCAATTAACTCTTTAAACTCATTATCAAGATATTCTCTTTCAATAAAATCTGCCCATAATGAAAATCGTAACTCTTCTATATACATCTGTACTATTCCTACTTATAAATTGTTTTAATTATAACCCATCAAAACTAAAACTAAGCTAGTTTTATTGGGATCCTTATACGAAATGTTGCTCCTATAGAGTTTGTTTGTACTTCAATTTTGGAGTTAAACTGTTTTTCAATAATCATCTGTGACATATACAATCCAAGTCCGGTTCCATTTTTCCCTTTAGTACTCACATAGGGTTCAAAAATGGTATCAATATTTTGTTGTTTGATACCACCTGCATTATCTTCAATCACAATTATTATTGCATCTTGAGTATCATCAAGAACACTAATGTCTATTTGTGGATTTTGTGTATTTCGTACAATAAACTCATCAATTGCATTATTAATAATATTGAGTAGTACCTGCACAAGTTCATTACTGTATGTATAAAGCTCTTTTGTGCTATGAATATGTTGAAGTAATGTAATATTTCTATTTTTCATTCGTGGTTCAACAAATGTCAATGTCTTATCTATAATTTCTGTGATTGTAACCCTTTGCAACTCTTTGTTTGGTTGAAAATATGTTTTAAAATCATCAATTGTATCTGAAAGGTACACTACTGTATCACTTACAGTTTTAAGAACTTCATCGACATCCTTCTCACTAATCTGTTCACCTAAAAGTTTTTTTACCTGAAGATTTGAAATACTTAATGTCACAGTTGAAAGTGGTTGTCGCCATTGGTGTGCGATCATTGAGATCATCTCTCCCATGACAGCCTGTTTTGATTGTTGTGTAAGCATCTTGTCTTTTTGCGTAAGTTCATCAATCTTTTTTAGCAACTGTTGCTCTTGTGTTGAAATAATTTTACGTGCAGCATCCATTTTAATTTTGTAAAAATATACAATAATACTTACAACTATCAATACAAATGATAAATAAAAAAGTTGAAAAAAGCTATATTGTACCGGAAAAAATGGTTGAAATGGAGCTATTAAAATCATCACTATTAAAAAGATAAACCAGGGAATAGCATGCTTCTCATTTCTTAGATATAATATAATAACAGGATAAGTAAAAAACCATGTATGTTTCATAGCATCTGGTGGGCTTACATAGATCAATAAAATTAATAACAAGCTAAATTGCGCTGTAACTAAAAATGCAACAATGTCATAAAGATCTTTTGATTTTCTTAACATGAACCACAAAACAATATTTGTCATAATTAAAGAAAATTCATATTTTGCCAGAGGGTAAAATCCCTGATAAAAATTTAAAATAAGTCCATACACAACACCAATTGTTGAGAGGATAATTGCGATATTAATCATCTCAAAACGGTTTTTGAGTTCACTCTCTTCTTTAGTAAATTCCCATCCACTCGTAAAAAAATCTTTTATTAACATCTCAGTCCTCTATGGTAGATATATTTTTTGTATCAATTCATCATATTCTCGTTGACATATACTATCTATCGTGATGCCTCCACCACTTTTATATATCAACCCATCAACACCCTTTTGGATAAAACGGATCATTACACCACTATCAAGCTGTTCTCCATCAAATACACCAAAAACACCTGTATAATATTCTCTATCATACCCTTCAATATCTTCAATAATATCAACAGTACTCATTTTTGGTGTTCCACTTATACTACCTGCAGGTAATAGTGTTTGGATAATATATCCTAAATAATTTTTCCAATCTTTTGGTAGTGTTGCACTGATTTTTGATGTCACTTGCAAAAGCTCTTTCTCTCCAGCTTTTATAGTTTGAACATCCCTAAAAGACTCAACAGTTACATTATCTGCAACCATTGAAAGATCATTTCGTAAAAGATCAACAATCATAACATGTTCAGCTTTTTCTTTTTCATCCTCTATAATACGCTTATGTGCATGAGGTACTGTTGCATCAATCGTCCCTTTCATAGGGTATGTTATAATTTTTCCATCCACAATTTGAACAAATGTTTCAGGGGAAAAACAAGTAAATTCATCACCAACACGCAACTTGTAGCGTGCATTTGCGATTTGATATATCTCTTGTAAAGAAAGAGAAGTTTGCACAGGTGTTGGCTGTGTCAAATTTAAAATATATGTTTCACCTGATTCTATTTTATTGATAACTGCATCAAACATTTGTTGGTATTTGGCATATGGCACAGGCGTACTAACAAGTGTATGATTATGAGGCTTATAGGTATAATGTTCATCTATACAAAACTCAACATCTGCGTGTTGAAGTTTATCCAAAGGTATAACCTTAACATTATCTCCTTTATAATCTGCTATAAATAAAAAGGGGATCCCTTGCGATGCAAGGGTGTTCATAGTTGCAAAACTCATAGACTACTTTGCAATCAACTTTTTTAAAATGGCCATTCGAATATTTACACCATTACTTACTTGTTCTAATACTTTACACCGTTGATCTGCAAGAAGTCCATCAGTAATATCGATGTTTCTGTGTACTGGACCAGGATGGAGTAAAATAATATCTCTATCACCTAGAAGCTCTTCAGTAATACAAAAATCACTCGCATAATCTTTTAAAGAAGCATAACTTTGTGAAGAGTGGCGTTCTGTTTGTGTACGCAGACTCATAATCGCATCAACTTCATCAATAATTTCACTAAGATGGTGTGTTGTTCTTAATGATGTTTTTGGTAAGAAATGGGGTGGAGCAACTAAAATAACCTCCATACCAAAACGGCTTAAAAGCTCGATATTTGAATTAGCAACACGCGAGTTTTTAATATCTCCAACAATCGCTATTTTTTTCCCTGTCACATCACCAAAATGCTCTTTTAAGGTATACAAATCAAGAAGTGCTTGAGAAGGGTGTGCATGTGCTCCATCACCAGCATTAAGGATGCTTGCTTTTGTATGATTTGAGAGGATCTTTGGTACACCTGCGTTTTGATGACGAACTATGATAGCATCTGGTCCCATTGCATCAAGGTTCATAGCAGTATCTACAAGTGTTTCACCCTTTTTTGTTGAAGATTTTGCAACATCAAGGTGTACCACTTCAGCACCAAGACGTTTTGCTGCTATCTCAAATGAACTTTTCGTTCGTGTTGAATTTTCAAAAAAAAGTGTAATGATGATCTTATCTTGAAGTATTCTCTCAAAACGCCCATCACTAAAACGTTTTGCATCTGCTAAAAGTTCTTCTATCTCGGCTGTAGTAAAATCATCTGTTCGTATTAAATGAGCCATCATTCACCCTCTTTTTTCTTTTGATTGTACACTAAGTTAAATTTGAGTTTTATAAACTCACAACACTTGGAGCGTTAAAAGAGTCTAAAAGCTCTTGTGCTATATGTTGTATATCTGTTGCAACCTTATACACACGAAATTTTTTCTTTATAAAGTAAGGTTCACTTACTGTTGTAAATCCCTCATCATCCTCTTTACAGTTAAACGCCACGACATTTGGAATTTTTCTATCTTCAAGTGCTTGATAACTCAATAATGTATCATTAATACACCCAAGACTACAGTGTGTCACCAATAATGCACTCGCACCAAAAAAACTAATAAGATCGATCATCATAAATGTATAATCAACTGGTACCATCAAGCCACCAGCTCCTTCAATAAGCACAATATCACTATATGTTTCCATCTTCTCGATCGCTTGGGTCAATATGGTAAAATCAAGCATCGCACCACCAGATGCTACAAAAGGAGCTGCAGGAAGTTCATATGCTACTGGAACGATATCTTCAACACGCAAATGAGCACACGCAGGATTAAGCTTTTTGAGTTGTGCTAAAAGCACTTCTCCATCTGGATATTTTCCATCAATAACACCTGTTTCAATAAGCTTCACAACACCAACACGCAATCCCATCTGCGTGAAATACTCCATAAGTTTTAATGTTGTATATGTTTTGCCAATATCTGTATTTGTCGCTGTTATAAAGATTCGTTTTTTCATAAGAAAATTATAGCTAAAATTCCTAAAAAAAAGGTTCTACATAAAACTATGAGATTTTTAATTTATAGTGCTTAGATTTGGATGTTTGTGGAAAGGAAATCTCTTATGAAATAGCTGCTTTTTGCTTAATGTGTTGAGATTTTGATATTTTTGTAAAGAAGGCTACAAGGTGTAGCTAACTGCACAAATCATCAAAAGATGAAGTGCAGTAAGTAAAAAGATATTAGTTTTCGTCTTGATTTACAATCTTGTTTGCAGAGATCCACGGCATCATTTCACGAAGTGAAGCACCAGTTTGCTCAATAAGTGATGCACGTGCATTGTTTCTTTCAGCGATCATTCTTGGGTATCCTGCTTGACCTTCTAAGATAAAGTCTTTTGCAAATTTACCATTTTGGATCTCAGTTAAGATCTCTTTCATAGCTTTTTTAGATTCATCATTGATAACTCTTGGTCCACTTACATAGTCACCATATTCAGCTGTATTAGAGATAGAGTATCTCATATCTGCGATACCACCTTCAAACATCAAATCAACGATAAGTTTAAGCTCATGAAGACATTCAAAGTATGCCATCTCTGGAGCATAACCAGCTTCAGTTAATGTTTCAAAACCAGCTTGAACAAGAGCAGTTACACCACCACAAAGAACAGCTTGCTCACCAAAAAGGTCTGTTTCAGTTTCATCTTTAAACGTAGTTTCGATAATAGCAGTACGTCCACCACCAATAGCAGAAGCATAAGAGAGTGCTAGTTCTTTTGTTTGACCACTTGGATCTTGACCAATAGCGATAAGATCTGGAATACCACCACCACGTACAAACTCGCTACGCACAGTGTGACCTGGAGCTTTTGGAGCGATCATAGTAACATTAATATCAGCTCTTGGGATAATACGACCATAGTGGATGTTAAAACCATGACCAAAAGCAATAGTAGCACCCTCTTTTAAGTTTGGCTCGATCTCGTTTGCATAGATCTCAGCTTGGTTTTCATCTGGTAAAAGGATCATCACTACATCAGCTTTTTTTGTCGCTTCTGCAACTGTTAAAACTTCAAAGTTTTTTGCAGCAGCTTTTTTCCAAGATGCACTTCCTTCTCTTAAACCAACAACAACCTCAACGCCACTGTCTCTTAAGTTTTCAGCGTGTGCGTGTCCTTGCGAACCAAAACCGATCATCGCAACAACTTTGCTTTTGATCAAATCGATATTACAGTCTTTGTCATAGTAAACATTTAATGCCATTTATTTTCCTTGGGCTTTAGAGATTATTCCTCTAAAAAATTTGTCGCATTATACTCAAACTTTGGTAAAACTTTTATTAGGTCAAACTTACACAGGGTGAAAATTTTTTTTGTTTAAACTTATACTCGTGTATAATACGGAAAAAATATCAAGGATACATATGAAAAAATATAATCTTTTTAATGAAATCATTATTGTTGACAAACCAATACTATTACAAGCTATAAATACAACAAAACCTTTTGGAATAACCATAGAGGGAAAAGTTGTTTATCCTCCATATCAAGACAAAGATATCCTCATCTTTCATGGGCAGTATACACCTGAACAACCTAATGCTTTAACGATGCCTCAACACGCAACACTACAAGATATTTTTGGAAAAAACTACCAAGTAGTTGAAGATGATGATCGTCTTTTAATAAAAGCATTTTCCAACTGGCAAGAGATAATAAAACTTAATGCCCCTCGCGCTTCATATGATGATACAACAGCTGATGGAGTTAGTGAATTTGCAAATGAAAAACTCGAAGATATAGGATGGAATGCAACTGAGTTTGATATAAATTATAGAGAGATGATAGAGTTTTTAGAACAAGAGTGTGATGGTGTACTTTTATGTATAGAGCAAGAAGAACCGTATCAGTTTAGTGGACTTGGTTTTTTTGCAGATGAGAATCAAGCATATGAAAAACTTTTTACTTTTTGTCAGGAAAAAGCAAAGAAACTTCTTGACGAAGATCCTTTATATGCTTTGGAAAACCTCAGTGATGATGAACGTGAAGCTGCTGAATTTTTCCAACTTATCGCAAACTAAAAAGATAACGTTCTAATATAATCATAGCTGAGATGGAGTCGATCCTTCCATCTCGTATATGTTTCATTTTCCCTTTAATAAGTTCTTCAGCCTCTTTAGAACTTCCTGCTTCATCTTGAAAGATAACTTCCCCATCAAATGCAACTAAGTTCATAAAATGTGTGATTCTACGACGCATCTCCTCTTCTGAACTTCCACCTAAAGGGATCCCAACAACTACAGCATCAGCTTCCCACTCTTTAAGAAGTTTTTGCACTTCACTTGAAGCCTGGTTTCTGTTTTTTCTTATGACAGCTGGAAGTGGTGTAACAATATCTTTATGTGCTGAATAAGCGATACCTATGCGTTTAAGACCCAAATCTATTGCAATATATTTCATCTATTTCCCCAGACAAAAAGAGCCAAACATCTTATCAAGCATCTCATCATTTTCAAATGGTCGTGTAATGCTTGCCATCTCTTTGATAGCTTCATTGAGGTGAAAAGAAAAAATTTCAAGTTCTTGATCTTGTAAAGGCTCATACGCTTCTTGGATACTTTTCATCGTATTTTCAACAGCTGTAATTTGGCGTGTAGAGATAAGCATAATCTCATCACTGCCATTATTTCTATCCATAATAGACTGAAGTTTTTCTATTAAGCTTAGAGCATGATCTTTTGCATTGAGTTGCAAATCAAAAGTTATATCTTCTAGCATAAACTCTTGAGGTAAGTCGATCTTATTTTTTACAATAATCACCTCTTTATCTGTTGCGTGTTGTGCCAAAAGATCAATTATCGCTTTATCTTCATCATCTGCCTTGCGTGAAGCATCAAAAACAGCAACAACAATATCAGCTTGTTGTATCGCTTCTAAACTTCTTTCTATCCCAATACGTTCTATCTCATCATGTGCTTCTCTAATCCCAGCTGTATCAACAATGCGTATAAGGTGTGTTCCAATTTTTACTTGCTCTTCAATAGTATCACGTGTTGTTCCTGCTATATCACTTACTATTGCACGATTATAATTGAGTAGAGCATTTAATAAAGAGCTTTTACCCACATTTGGTTTTCCAACGATAGCTACACGAAACCCCTGCATCAATCCTTGACGGGATTTTGATGCTTGAAGTGTTTTTTCTAAAAGTCTGTAGAGTTCATCAAGCTTTGCTTGAATCTGTTGAACCAAATCTTCAGGAAGATCCTCTTCTGCATAATCGATTGTTACTTCAGAGTACGCCAAAATATGGATAATCTCATCACGTACTTTTTCAATAAACTCTTTTAAAGAGCCTTTCATCTGTTTTGCTAAGATTTTAGCTGCATCTTCACTCTTAGCTTCTATTAGCTGAGCTATTGCTTCTGCTTCACTTAAATCGATACGACCATTAAAAAATGCCCGTTTGGAAAACTCACCAGGTTCTGCCAAACGTGCTCCAGATTCCAAAACAGTTTTGAGAATCGATTCTGCAACAATAGAACCACCGTGACATTGAATCTCTATAATATCTTCTGCTGTAAAAGAGAATGGTGCTTTAAAGTATAAAACAATCGCTTCATCAATAAGTTCATCATTGTGATCAAAAATGGAACAAAGTGTTGCGTGTCTTGGGGTAAACTGTTGTTTGTGTGTAAGTTTTTTGGCAATATCTAAAGCGTTATCACCACTTATACGGATAATAGCTATAGAACCAACTCCATGAGCTGTTGCTATAGCTGTAATTGTATCTGTATCGTACATGATTTAATTATGGTAATCATTAATAAGGATATATTTCAATCCCTCTTTGTTTGTTCGTATCACTACATATTTGTCTGGATAACGATCACGAAGCTCTTTGAGTGCAATTTGTACCAAAACACCATCTAAGATTTTTGTTTGTGCACGACCGTCACGATCTACAGACTCATACACCCCTTGCAGGTATCGCTTAACAGACTCTTCTTGATTTTGTAAAAACTCTGCTATTTCCAAACGTAGGTTAAGACCATATTTTGCATTAATCCAGTTAAAAAGCATATAAGAAAGTGCTTTATATCTATATCCCTCTTTACCTATCAAAAGAGCAGCATCTTCACCTTCAAATATTATTTGGATTGTCTCTTCATCATACAGTGATACATCAATACTTTCCATATCAAAACAGATAGTTGCAAAAAGATCTTGAGTTTTTTGCTGAATCTCTGCTACAACATCATCTAAAATCATATGTTGCGATTGAGTCAATGCATCATCATGATCTTCATCATAACTATCATCATAATCAGCTGTATATTCAATTCCACTGCCTATATCGTCATCTTCTTCTAAAAGATAATGATCTTGCTGAATTGAAGATTCTTGTTCTTGATATTGAGGTGTTGAAGCAGTTTGCTCCTCTGTCCCCAATTTTTTTGCAGCGACTATAATCGCTTTTTTCTGGAAAAATCCCATAAAGCCACTACTTGGTGCTTGTACCACTTCGATATTTATCTCAGTAATAGAGCACTCAAGTTGTAAAGCAGCTTCCCTAAAAGCATCCTCTAACGTTCGTGCTTCAATTTTAATCATGGTTTATTTCCCGTTTTTTTTCTTTTCAACAGCAGCTTGAGCATCTTTTGCGTTTTGAAACTGTTGATTAACAATAAACTGCTGTGCAATTGAGAACAAGTTATTTACAAACCAGTACAATACTAATCCTGATGGGAATGTTACAAAGAAAAATGTAAAAAGTACAGGAAGATACTTAAATACTTTTTCTTGCATAGGATCAGTAAAGTTGTTTGGTGTAATCTTTTGTTGCAAGAACATCGATGCACCCATTAAGATAGGAAGTACATAGTATGGATCCATACGAGATAGATCATTTATCCATAATATCCACGGTGCACCTTGAAGTTCAACGGCATTTAAAAGTGTACGGTAAAGTGCAAAAAATACAGGGATCTGCAAAAGCATCGGTAAACATCCACCAAGTGGGTTGGCACCATGTTTTTTATACAGTTCCATAGTCATAGCATTGAGTTTTTGTGGATCTTTTCCATACTTCTCTTTTAGCTCTTTCATTTGAGGAGCTAATGCTTTCATCTTTTGCATAGAAACCATACCTTTATATGTTAAAGGATATAACACTGCACGAATAATTGCTGTTAGTGCAATAATTGCCCAACCCCAGTTACCAAAGATACCATGCAACCATGAAAGGAGTGCAAATAATGGTTTTGCAGCAAATGTAAACCAACCATACTCAATTGCATTTGTTAAAACAGGGTCAATTGCTTTAAGAACTTTGTGCTCTTTTGGACCTATGTAGCCATGAAGATCCTCTGTTTGCATCGCTTCAAAATATACAACTGGATTATCATCTTTACCACGCTCAATAATCACATTTGTATCTTTTTTAAATCCATACATAATAATCGCAGTATATTGGTCAAATGTTGAAGCAAGTTCTACATCTGTAAAAACTTGACGACCCTCTGCATCACCATCTTCTATAATATGAGCAACACCATCAGCAGTATATACCATAGCACCAGCGACTGCCATAAGTTTTTTTGAAACATGAGGACGATCCCCAAGATATATATAATGGCGTACATCTTTAGATGTAACTATTTTCACATCATAATGACCATCTGGATAAAACTTCAACTCTTTTGTTACAGTTAAAGATGAAAGTTTTTGTGTCAGTGTCAGTGTTACAGGTGCTCCATCTATAGTTGCATTGGCAATACTTGCTGTATATGGAGTTGCAATAGCCTCTTTATTGAGTGTTGCATCTGCAAAACGTACATATAACGGTTTCATACCATCAGCAGGAATAACCTGCGCATGAAGATTATCAGCATTTCTAAATTTATCTTCTAACAACTCTTTTGAAGCGATACGACCTAATGTATCAATTGTAATAACAAATTTCTTACTTTTAAGTGTCGTGATAATAGATGAACTGTTGTTCACTTGTTCCTCTTGCGCAATAGCATGTCCAACAACTTCTTGTGCTTTTGGTGTTACTGTAGTTTGAGAAGCTTTATGCACAGCTTGCTCTTTTTGCACTTGCTTAACTGGTTCTGCTGGTGGAAAAACAGCACTATAGCCTATGAAAAAAATTGTAGAAAGTAAAATAGCTACAACTAGTCTTTGGTTTGATGTCATATTGTCTAACACAAATCACCCTTTATATGAAAAATTTTTTATAATGTAATAACGGTCTTTTTTATTGGGAACCAACCAATATTTTATAGAATCAACATCAAGTTTTGCAGGTTTGTGACATAGTCTATCAAGCAATGGATACTCTATGCCCCCATCAAAAAATTGATTACAACGCAATATTCTAGTAAAAGAGTGGTAAAATGCACTTGAAAGTGAGTTATTTTCAAATTGTATTCGTGCATATTCACTACAAGTTGGGTAATATCGACACGATCCAAACCCAATAAGGGTAAAAAAACGTTGATACAACCATAATAATTTAAGTAAGAGCTTTCGCACGATGTAAAACCTTTTGAAAATCTTTATGAAGTTGTTTGTGTGAAGTTTCGATAATAGAAGCTTTAGCAACGAAGATATAGATACCATCTTCAAGTGAAGAGGAAAATTCACAAAACATCGCACGCATTTTACGTTTTGCTCTGTTTCTTTTTACAGCATTACCAATCTTTTTGGTTGCTGTAAAACCAACTTTGTGAATCCCTTGTTTTGGAAGAAAAAACAAAACGACACTGTGCGCGTGTTGATTTTTCCCTTTTTTGTAGATATAGCTAAACTCTTTATGAGTTTTGACTATATCAAACCCAACTAAACTGACAATCTTTTACGACCTTTTGCACGACGGCGTTTAAGTACGTTACGACCATTTGCTGTAGCCATTCTAGCTCTAAAACCGTGTGTTCTTTTTCTAGGCGTATTATGTGGCTGGTATGTTCTTTTCATTTCGACATATCCTTATATAATTTTAAGTCCGAAATTGTATAAAAACTTTACTTAAAAGGTGGTTAAGGTTTTAAGACACCTTAACACTCACCTCATTATTTTCCACATCGAAGAGTACTTTTGCACCCTCAGCTACACGACCTTCTAAAATCAAGTCTGCTAATCTGTCTTCAACTATCTCATACAACGCACGTTTAAGTGGTCTTGCACCATATACAGGATCAAACCCTGCTTCTGCAATATAACGTTTTGCTGCATCTGATAGTTCTAATGTAATATCACGCTCTTGTACTTTTGCTTTAATATCTTCAAAGAATATCTCAACTATACCTTTGATCTCATCAGCACCTAAAGCATTAAAGATTACTACATCATCAAGTCTATTCAAGAACTCTGGTTTAAAAGCTTGTTTTAACTCAGCCATCACAAGACCTTCAAGCTCTTCTCCACCCTCAGGGTGCGCCATAATTTTATCACTAGCGATATTAGACGTCAAGATAATAATAGTGTTGGTAAAATCTACCGTTACACCTTTGTTATCAGTCAAGCGTCCATCATCAAGCACTTGTAAGAGGATGTTAAATACATCTGGATGTGCTTTTTCTACCTCATCAAATAAAATTACAGAGTATGGTTTACGTCTTACTGCTTCAGTAAGTTGTCCACCCTCTTCGTATCCTACATATCCAGGAGCTGCACCAACTAAACGTGATACTGCGTGTTTCTCCATATATTCACTCATATCAATTCGAATCATCGCATCTTCAGAATCAAACAAAAATTTCGCCAATGTTTTGGCTGTTTGTGTTTTACCAACACCCGTAGGTCCAAGGAACAAGAAGCTTCCAATTGGTCTGTTTTTATCACTTAGACCAGCTTTGTTACGTTTAATAGCACGTGCTACTGCGTGTGTTGCTCTACTTTGTCCAACAACTGTTTTGTTTAATTCATCTTCAACGTGAAGAATTTTATCTTTTTCACTTTGAAGCATTTTGTTTACCGGAATACCTGTCCATCTACTTACAATTGATGCAATAGACTCTTCATCAACTGAATTTTTAAGCAATGTTCCAGCCTCTTGCATTCTTGCCCATTGTTCATTAAGCTCTTTTTCTTGCTCGATGAGTTTTGGAATCTCACCATATTCAATCTCTGCTGCACGGTTGAAGTCTGATTGTGCTTTTGCAAGTTCAGCTTCACGACGTTTTGCTTCAATCTCCCCTTTAATAGTAGAGATTTTTTCAAACACTTGTTTTTCAGTATCAAATTGAGATTGTAATTTTCTTACCGTCTCTTCAACATCTGCAAGCTCTTTTTCAATCTCTTCTAAACGTTTTTCATTTGATGGAGTTTTCTCCATTTTTAACGCTTCTTTTTCAACCATAAGTTCAGAGAGTTTACGTTTTGCAGCACTTAGTTCATTTGGTTCAGACTCTATTTGCATTTTCAACTCAGCCGCTGCTTCATCGATTAAATCAATCGCTTTATCTGGCAAAAATCTATCTGCAATATATCTGCTAGAAAGTTTTGCAGCAGCAACAAGTGCACTATCTGTAATACTTACGTTATGGTGTGCTTCAAGTCTCTCTTTAATTCCACGAAGGATTTGTAAAGACTGATTAACTGTTGGTTCATCAACACTAATTGGTAAGAAACGACGTTGCAAAGCTGCATCTTTTTCAAAGTATTTTCTATACTCTTTTAGTGTTGTTGCCCCAATAGTATGAAGCTCTCCACGAGCAAGAGCTGGTTTAAGAATATTTGCAGCATCCATAGACCCCTCAGATGCACCTGCTCCTACAATTGTATGAATCTCATCGATAAAGAGGATGATATTTCCATTCTCTTTTACCTCATCAATAACAGCTTTTAGTCTATCTTCAAACTCACCTCTATATTTTGCACCTGCAATCAGTGCACTCATGTCAAGGGCAATAAGGCGTTTATTTTGTAGTGATGTTGGCACATCTCCTGCATGTATTCTTTGTGCAAGACCTTCGACAAGAGCTGTCTTACCAACACCTGGTTCACCTAAAAGCATCGGATTGTTTTTTGTTTTACGGATCAAGATTTGCATAGTACGAGCAATCTCTTCATCACGTCCAATCACTGGAGGAAGTTTTCCTTCAGCTGCTTCTTTTGTTAAATCTATTCCATATTTAGAGAGTGCTTCTAGCGTCTCATCAGCAGTTTGTGAGTCAATTGTTGCCCCACCACGTGCAGCTTCAAGCTCTTTTGCAAGTTCCATTACATCTACATATTTTGGTAAAATCTCTGAAAATGGTGCTGTTTGCAAGTTTGCTAAGATATATGTATCCACAGCTAAATAACTATCACCATTTTTTGCCATCAACCCTTCAGCATTTTGTAGTGTTCGAACAAATTCTTGTGAGAGTTTAATATTCTCTTTTGTTACACTAGAAGATTTTGGCAATTTTTCAGCCTGGGATTTGATATCTAGTTCCATTGCTACCTTATCAATCCCCATTTTATTAAACATTTGATTCAATACCGAATCAGAATTTGTCAACAATGCCCACAAAAAATGGATTGGCGTTACTTCTTGATTTTTATTATGGAGTGCTAGTGAGACTGCACTCTCTATCGATTCTGTCATATTATGTGTCAATTTTTCAAATATATTATTACTCATTTTTCAATCCTTATTCAATTTTCTGGTGTAATTGTATGATATTTTTTTTCTTCTGTTTGCTACTTTAGTAACATTATAAAGATAATTGTAATTTTTTTTCATATCTTTGGAGCATAGTAGCATTACCTGTAATACCACCACTATGTATATAAAGTATCTCCTCTGTTGTATTTTCCAAAAGCATCTTCCACATCAATGGAGCATATAACAGATCAAACTCAATACCTGCGTGTTGCAGTTTTTTATAAATTTCAAAAAACTCTTTTTGTGGTTTAGCAAATGGGTACTTTTTTTTTGGATCTAATATAATCAGATTATTTGGAATGGGAGCTAACACCTCCATTTGAGCTTTTAAATACGCACAATCACCTATTAATGGTGTAGTATACACTGTATATTCTGATAAATTTTGTGCTAAGAATAGTGCTGTTGTCCCTGTTCCAGATGGAGTTGCAACAGCTTTAAGTGATTTTGGGAGAAATTTTACTTGGTGTTGGATCTCCTGTGCTAAAACACGAACACCCTCTTGTGCACTTGCAACGGCACCACCTTGATCTATGATAACTGTACTTTCATCTTGTATAACACGCAATGATGCTATAAACTCTTTATACAGATCGTTTTGTATCTCTTTATGGATCATTCCAAGAGCTAGTGCTTGCGCATAGTTTCCATTATCTTGTTGCTTTTGCGTGTTTGAAAGCTGTTTTGTATAATAGATAAAATCCCACCCTTTTTGATGGCAAAGTGCAGCTATTGCGAGCATTGCATTAGATTGTGTTCCACCATAAGATAGTACGGTTTTAAGAGAAGATTTCGGGATTTGCAATAGTGTGTAGAGTTTTCTATATTTATTTCCAGCCAAAAAAGGATCATATAAATCATCCCTTTTGACATAAAAATCCCTCCCATCAATATGGAGATAATCGATAGGAGTCGGATTCATTGTAACTTAAAGTATTACTTGATTTTTGCACTTTTTTGGAGTGCTTCCATTTTTTGTTTCATAACTTTTTTGAATTTTTCAAGTTTTAATCTTTGCTCAATAAACCCTTTAACTTCATTAAACGAACGAGTCATTGAAGGTTTTTTGTCTTCAAGATAGATCACATGGTATCCAAAACGTGTTTTTACTGGTTTTGTTGTGATTGTTCCAACTTTCATTGAGAACACTTTTTTATTAAATGCAGGAACCATCTGTCCTTTTGCAAAATATCCTAAATCACCACCAATTTTACTACTTGGACCAATAGATTTTTTCTTAGCTAGTTCAATAAATTTCTTTTTAAGCTTATCACCATGTAAACCACGAAGCTGTTTAATAATCGCATCTGCTTCAGCTTTTGTTTTTACTAAGATATGGCGTGCATGCACAGACTCTTTTTCAACAAACTCTGCTTTGTTCTTTTTATAATATGATTTTAATGCACTTGGTGAGATCTTAATACCATCAAGAACTTTCTTTTGCCACACTTGAATCGCAAGCTCTTTTTTCATACGAGCTTCTAATTTTTTGTATTGTGTTTTGTACTCTTTTGATTTTAAGATACCTTTTTTCTTTGCATCACTATAAATCAACTCTTTCCCAATCAACTGTTTTAACACTTGTTGTCTAAAGATATTTTGTCTATCTTTATCAAGCTGATTAAATCTTCCCTGTGTTGCCTGCATCAATTCAGAATCAACATCCTCTTGTGTGATTGCATGTCCATTAACTGTTACAAGTGTTTGTGCTGTTGCAACACTTGCAGTTATCAATAGTGCTGAAAAAAATTTTGTCATTGTTTTCATTGTGTTCTTTCCTTAATATAATCTTGTTGTGAAAAGTGTAGTGTTAATATATTAATAGTTATTAAACAAAACACCTATTTATACTTTTACCTGTAAATATTTTCCAAGTATGTATTCAAGTTTCTCTTTTGTAAATGGTTTTGACAAATAATCATCAAGTCCTTCTTTAAGCAACATCTCTTTATCACCTTCCATCGCCATAGCTGTTAAAGCGATAATTGGAATATCTGCTTTACCCATCAGTTTCGCTTTAATCACTTTTGTTGCAACAATACCATTCATTTGAGGCATATCTATATCCATAAAGATCAAATCATATTTATGTTTACTCGTCATTTCAACTGCTTCTATACCATTTGATGCTGTTGAGATATTTACATTATACTGTTGTAAAATTATTTGAATCAAACGTTGATTGATAAGATTATCTTCTACAATCAGGATATTCATAGTTTTTTCAAGATCCAAATGCTCTTTTACCATTGGTGCATGTTGTGGTTTTTTATCATCAAGTTTTTGCAGATGTTGTGCCATTGCACTAGGTAATAATGGACGGCTTAACACTTTATCAACAATGTGTGTTAGGCGTGTTTTAAGTTTTTCCTCTTCATTTAAAAGGATAGTTACCGGAATTTTTTTACGATATGTACCAAGTTCTAACATCCATGATGATTCCTCTTGATTTGCAACAAGGTATAACGCATCAATCCCATCATATACATTTTTATCCAAAAGATTTGATTTTATGACATCTATACCAAATGAACGTAGATAGATCGCTAAAAAGTTTGCTTCATCTACTTTTTTCTGATCAAGTAATAGCACTTTGACACGTTTTTTTGGTATTTTAGGGAAATTTTTACCTTTAGTATCTTTAAACTCTAAAACAAAATGAGCATAGGTACCATGTCCTTGTTCACTTTGAATATGAAGTTTTGATCCCATAAGATCAACAAGTCCACTTGAAAGGCTCAATCCAACACCTAAACGTTCATCTACTTGATTACCAGCAGTAAAAGGCTCATTAATGCGTGCTATTTGTTCAGGTGAGATCCCTTGTCCATTATCTTTGACACCAAAACCTATACTACACTCACCGTTTGGCAGGTGTTTTAGCACTTTGACTTCTATAATAACACGACCACCTCGAGGAACAAATTTCACAGCATTGTGTATAATTGATTGCATCACTTGTGCTATTTTATCTGCATCACCCTCTAGCTCTTTTGGAATTTTTGGGTCAATAAATGTTAAAACTTTTACCCCTTTATTTTGTCCTTGCTTATAAAATTCATATGCAAGTTTTTCCATCATTGGTACAAGATTGAAACGCTCAAGGTAGAGTTCCATTCTACCACTTTGAAGTTGTGAAAGATTTAACAGTGCTTCTATATTATTAAGAAGATTTTTTGATGATTGGCTAATCATCTCTATATATTCAAGTTGTTTTGCATCAAGTTGTGTTTGTTTAATAAGTTCTAAAAATCCTAAAATACCATTCATAGGTGTTCTAAATTCATGTCCAACATTAGCCAAAAATTTTGTTTTAAGTTGTTCTATCTCATGTGCTTTTAGTTTTGCTTCATGAAGTTTCGTCACATCTTCAAAAGTTACTATATAAATTTTATTGTTTTTTGGGTAGATATCACATGAAACTTTAAAGATACGTCGGTTTTCATCCTTATCACTGATACCTACACTATAACCTGTCGTTTTATGCTTGGCGATATAATCAAGCCAGCTCTTTTCTGATTCAGTAAAGACCTCTTCACTCTCATGTAGAAAAAGATCACGAATCGAAGCGTTTTGACGGGTAAAATCTTTAATATCTAAATACCCCATCGTATCAAAGAATGTTCTATTTGCCCAGATCCATCCATGCCCATTTAAAAAGCATAAAACCATCTCATTACTTTTATCAACATTATATTTAAAAAACTCTCTATCTAAATATGAAGAGAGTTGCATATTATTTGGCAATATTGTTGTATCTTTTTGCGATTTGTTATTTGATGATGTAAGAAATGAAAACCAAGACATAGTATTCCTTTATAAAACTTAATAATTTTGATTATATCACAAAAAAAGGGTAAAATCATATTTATGAAAAAAGCAACGAAAAAAGAGATTACAGAAATACACAAACGGTTTGTTCAACGATACAGTGACGCAGTAACTGAGCTTAACTACACCAATGCTTATGAGCTCGTTATTGCTGTAGCTCTTTCAGCACAATGTACCGATAAACGGGTTAATCTCATAACACCTGCTTTATTTGAAAAATACCCCAGTGTATATGAACTAGCACAAGCCGATATAGAGGATGTCAAAGCACTTATTAACAGCTGTTCATTTTACAATAATAAAGCAAAAAACATTATCAAAATGGCTCAACGTGTTGTAGATGTTTACAATGGAGAGATTCCAATGAATGAAAAAGATCTTCAAACACTTGCAGGGGTTGGACAAAAAACAGCTAATGTCGTAATGATAGAATACACAGGTGCAAATCTTATGGCTGTTGACACCCATGTATTTAGAGTATCGCACCGTTTAGGACTTAGTGATGATAAAACTGCAAAAGCAACAGAAGCAACGCTTGTAAAAAAGTTTAAAAATGATCTTCATGCCCTTCATCAAGGGATGGTATTATTTGGACGTTATATCTGCACAGCAAAAAATCCAAAATGTGATGAATGTTTCCTTACGGATCTGTGTAAAACGAAAGAGAGTTTTAAAGTATGAAATTGTCAATAATGTTACTTTTTGTAACCTTTTTATTTTCAGGATGCCTTAACAAGCATGGTGTCTCTTTGCACTACTATAGTGATTGTCAAGAGTACTATGATCTTCAAGGATATTATCATAAAAAATGTGGTGATGATGATGTTGTAACATACAAAGAGATCAAAAAAGCATTTAAAATAAAAAAAGAACAACCAAAACGCAATGTATGGTAATAAAATGCATCATTTGCTATACTTCACAATCTAAAAAAAAGGAGATAAAATAGATATGATAAAAATATTATTAGGTAGTCTTGCAAGTATCATCTTCGCATCATCTGTATATGGTTTTACATTTGACTCGTGTCAATACCCTACCATCCAAGAAGCCGACAATGCAAATGTAGATACAACCTATCAACAAAGTGCTTCAATGCTTACAATCTCAAATAATCTTTTATCCGTCTCTACACAACTACTCGCAAATCCATCTTCTGTAAACATAACATATGTTAATGCAATGTTACAACTCTCTAAAGATATACTAGAGATGGCAGATAAAATAGGCGAGATGGCAGACAGAATCGTTGCAACTGAATTACAAATAGGGATTATGGCTGATAGAATCTTACAAACACAACAACTTCAAAGTAACAATTTAGCTTTAACACAGGCAAATCTGCTACAAGCACAAAAAAACTTTGGAGATGTTTTAATAGCTCTTAGTCGATAAAATACTATTTAATAGCTACAAATGTTGCAAAATTCGCCCATCGAAACACTACTTCACAATGGCTAAATCCACTGTTTTTTGCCATTGTGATATTTTCATCTTCACTATAAGGAACTAATACATTTTCCAAAGCTTCCCTTTTTTGCATAATCTCATACTCGCTGTAGCCTTGCTCTTTTTTAAAATCATAATAACACTCAATTAGCTCTTTATTCAATTTTGGATGATGTGAGATCACTTTTTCACTAAAGATAAAAGCACCACCATCATTAAGTGATTCATATACTTTTTTAACTAACTCTTCTCGCACTAAAGGTCTAATAAACTGTAGAGTGTAATTACTTACAAAAAGATCTGCATTTTGATATGCAAACTGTAGTATATCTGCATTTTGCACATCTATATCTGCACCAAAAGCCTCTATTTTTTTGCGTGCTTGTTCAAGCATTGCTTCAGAATTATCCAACCCTATTAACTCTGCACGAAAAGGGAGAGAACGATCTATTTCAAGGAGCAAAGATCCAGTTGAACACCCAAGATCATAAACCCTTCCACCATCTTGAAGATATTTCAGAACAAAAAATTTTGTAATCTCTTGTGATTCTTTATAGAAAGGGACACTCCTTGCTAACATATCATCAAATACTGCTGCAACTTCTGTATCAAATTCAAACTGTTTTTTTATTGGCTTTGCAAATACTGTATCATTCATACTTTTATAATAACAAAAATTTACTTAATAAATAAGGTTAGCATTGAAAATTAAAGACAAAAAGTGTACAATCAAGAAATAATAAAATTTCATAAGGAAATGCAAATGGTTCAATGGCGTCCGTATTTCACTGCTTTGACTACACTATTATTCGCACTTAGTGGGTGTCAAGATAGTGCAGATAATACAGCAATTACACAAACACTACAAACTTCTCAATCAACAATAGGTGTTGCTCAACTAGGCAACTTAGCAAATGCACAAGTTTCAATCTACAAGGTTGATACAAATGGAACACAAACACTACTGTGGAAAGAAACAACTTCATCAGGATCGACGCTTGATGCGATTGGTCGTTTCCCAACGCACAGTAATGAACTCCAACCAAATACTTTTTATCTTTACGAAGTTACAGGTGGAGAGGATTGGGATAGCGATGATGATGGGGTAATGGATCAAAATTATACCCCAAACAAAGGAACTATCCATGCTTTAGCAAGTACAGAAGATATCATCGCTGTTGGAGACAAATTTCATGTATCTCTTGCATCTGAAATAGCATATGAACTTCTTATAAAAAAAATCACTCCAGATACAAATGCTACTCAGGTTCAAGAACTGATTGATACAACAGCACAACAAGTTGTTCAAGATATTGATGGAGATTGGAAATCAACTTCACAAGATCTTCTTATCTATGCACTTCCATCTTACAAACCATTACTAAAAGATGACTACGAAAAAGATGCACAGTCATATATTGATAATATTCACGCAGGAGAAACAGCCCTTCCAAATATTATTATTACTACTGACGCAAACATCACAATACCTGAAAATACAACAGAAATTATAGAAGTGCACGCTTTAGATCTTGATGGTGATCCTATACAATGGTCACTTGCAAATACTGCAGATGCAAATGTTATGATGATTTCTGAGTCTGGTGATCTTCAATTTCGTCAACCTGTTGACTTTGAAAATCCTCAAGATAGTGACAAGAATAATGTATATACCGTAGAAGTTGATGCAACAGATGGAACACACACAGCAAAAAAAGTGTTTAATATTACTATTGGTAATGATAATGATACTGCACCACTCATTACAACTCCTACATCTGTAACAGTTCCAGAAGCACACGCAGCTGTTGTGACATTACAAGCAACAGATAAAGACAGTGACACTCTTTCTTGGAGTATTATTGGTGGTGATGACAAAGACAAATTCACAATTAACACACAAACACATACTCTTGAGTTTACTGAACCAGTTGATTATGAAAATCCTACTGATGCAAACAAAGATAATGTTTATGAAGTAACAGTTGAAGCAACTGATGGGATTCACACAACAACAGAAGATATTAAAGTTACTATTACCAATATAACAACTGAGGCATTCAAATTTACTGTAAAAACAGACAATAACGGAACAACGAGTGCAAGAGAATTTCTTATTCCAACACAAGGTACTGGATATGACTATAGTGTTGACTGTGACAATGATGGATATGATGAAGCACAACATGTAGATGGAAATTTCACATGTATCTATGAAGCTGCAGGAACATATCAAATAGTGATAAAGGACAACACGCAATATCAAAATGGATTCCCACGTATCTATTTTAATAACAATGGTGATAAAGATAAAATATTAAGTGTCGATCAATGGGGTGCTATGCAATGGAGCTCTATGGAGGGAGCATTCTATGGATGTAGCAATCTTAAAATTCTTGCAAATGACACACCTAATCTTTCTAATGTCACATCTTTACATAATATGTTTAGAGATGCTACAAACATAAATGTTGATCTTTCAGAATGGGATACATCTCATATTCAAGACATGAGTAGTATGTTTGAGGGTGCGACTAATTTCAACCAAAATATTGCACAGCTTGATACATCAAATGTAACTAACATGCGTTCACTTTTTAAAGATGCTATCAATTTTAATCAACCTCTAAATGATTTGAATACATCTAATGTAACAGATATGAGTTATATGTTTAGTGGTGCTACAGTATTTAACCAACCACTTGACAAATGGAATACCTCAAACGTTACAAATATGCATGATATGTTTTATAGTGCAACTGCATTTGATGGTGCTATTGGTACATGGAATGTTGCTAATGTAACAGATATGGCTAATATGTTTAAATATGCACAAGTGTTCAATCAAGATATTAGCAAATGGAATACACAAAATGTTCGCGATATGTCTAATATGTTTGCATATGCAAGTGCATTTAACAGTAAAATAAATGACTGGAACACTTCAAATGTCACATCAATGGCATCAATGTTTAAAAGTGCTACCAACTATTATCAATATATTGGTGGATGGGATACACATAATGTAACAGATATGAGTGCAATGTTTTATAACGCTAATCGCTTTAACAGTGGAATTGGTAATTGGGATACAAGCAATGTTACAACAATGCGTGAGATGTTTAAAGATGCATTCCATTTTAATCAAGATATCAGTTCGTGGAACACATCAAAAGTAACTGATATGGCATATATGTTTTACAATGATGCATATTTTGATCAAGATCTCAGTCGATGGGATACAAGTAATGTAACTGATCTTGAAGCAACATTTAAATACGCAGCACATTTTGATCAACCAATAGGCAGCTGGAATACTACAAAAGTAACAAATATGGCTTCTACTTTTTCTGGTGCTACTGACTTCAATCAAGATTTAAGTAATTGGAATGTCAGTAATGTAACTGACATGAACAGTATGTTTTACAATGCCCAAAATTTTAATGGCGATATTAGAAATTGGGATGTAACAAATGTAACAAATATGGCATATATGTTTAAAAATGCTTCAAGTTTCAACCAACATATTGGCAACTGGATGACTGCTGGAACAACGCAAATGCAAGAGATGTTTTATGGAGCAAGTGCATTCAACCAAGATATAGGAAACTGGGATACAACTGATGTAACTAATATGGGTTCAATGTTTAAAAATGCAACTAATTTTAATCAAAATCTTGCATACTGGAATGTAAGCAATGTAACTGATATGAGTTATATGTTTTACAATGCAAAAAATTTCAATGGAGATATTACACGATGGGATGTATCTAATGTAGCTCATATGGAAGGAATGTTTAAATATGCGTCTGCATTTGATCAAGATATTGGTATGTGGACACCATATAGTGCTGCATCTATGCAAGAGATGTTTTATGGTGCAACATCATTTGACCAAGATATTGGTAACTGGGATACAACTGATGTTATTAATATGAATGCAATGTTCAAATATGCAACATCGTTTAATCAAGATATTTCACATTGGAATACTATGAACGTTCAAGATATGGCTAGTATGTTCTATGATGCGACATCATTTAACTACTCTTTGGCAAATTGGAATACACAAAACGTTACGACAATGAACTCTATGTTTTACAATGCACAAAGCTTTGCATATCATGACTTAAGTGGTTGGGATGTTACAAAAGTTACAGACCATGAGAACTTTATGCTCAATGCTGGTCAAGGTAATATAGAACCAAACTGGGTTCAATAAACAATCATAAAAGGGGCACGCCCCTTTTATCAAAGGAGAGATGATGGAGATAAGTACTTCCACATGGATGATGATCGCATTTATCGCAGGTACTGCACTAAGTATTTGGAAAATGTACCCTTTTTTAGTTAATAGAACTTTAGAAGATGATGATACAGGTGAAGATGCACATGAAGCACTCGTTGAGCATATGCATACTGTACTAAAGGAGCTTTCTGAAGTACCTAATGCGCAAGAGCTTTTTGAAAAAATGACTGCTCATCCACAATTTGATAAAGAGCGTTTTTGGAGATTTAATCTCAACAAGCTCAACCAGTTATTAAATATACACTATGTTAAACATCCCCATCTTTCATCGATAGAGGATATTTATAAAGAGATTCATCAAAAATGAATCTCTTGTGCATAGAATAGTAAAAATTAATTTCTATCCATAGCATTAAGATCTTTAAATGCTTGAAGTACTCTTTGAACAAGAGACTCTTGCCCTGCACGTAACCATTTTCTTGGATCATAATATTTTTTGTTTGGTTTATCTTCCCCTTCTGGGTTTCCGATTTGTGATTGTAAATAATCGTGATATTTTTGAGCATACTCTTTCACACCACTCCATGTAGCCCACTGAGTATCTGTATCTATATTCATCTTGATAACACCATAACTAATCGCTTCACTAATCTCTTCAGGAAGTGAGCCTGAACCACCATGAAATACAAAGTTTACAGGTTTTTCTTGCGTGTTAAGTGTTTGTTGAATATATTTTTGTGAATTATCTAAGATTTTCGGTGTAAGTTGCACATTTCCAGGTTTATAAACACCATGTACATTTCCAAATGATGCTGCTATTGTAAAGTTTTGAGATACTGAACTTAGTTCTTTATATGCAAGTGCAACTTCCTCTGGCTGAGTATAAAGAAGTGCATTATCGATATTTGTATTATCTACACCATCCTCTTCACCACCAGTTACACCTAATTCAATCTCGATATGCATACCAATCTTTGCCATACGCTCTAAATATGCTTTAGAGATACCAATGTTTTCTTCCAAAGGCTCCTCTGAGAGATCAAGCATATGAGAAGAGAAAAGAGGTTTTCCTTGCGTTTTATAATAATTTTCACCAGCTTCTAAAAGTGCATCGATCCAAGGAAGTAATTTTTTTGCAGCATGATCTGTATGTAAGATTACTGGCACACCATACGCTTCAGCCATCATATGTGTATGAATAGCACCACTTACAGCACCTAAAATTGCAGAACGCTCATTTTCATTTTTAAGCCCTTTTCCTGCATAAAATTGTGCACCACCATTACTAAACTGAATGATAACAGGAGAGTTTGCTGTGCGTGCAGCTTCTAAAACACCATTGAGTGACTCAGTATTTACAACATTAACAGCAGGCAGTGCATATCCGTTCTCTTTTGCGTGTTGATACACTTTTAAAACATCTTCACCAAATAAAACACCAGGTTTGACTATATCTAAAATACCTTTGCTCATAAAAAATCCCTACATATAAATTTATAAAGAGATTATATACTATCAATCATTTAAAACAACTTTATATTCTTAGAGAAATATTCTAAAAAATCGGGTATAATTCAATATAAGATTTTTATAATTTTTTCTAAAAAGAGAGAGTATGTTAGTAACGATTGAACAATATGCCAAACACCATAAAATGTCTGTTGAGATGGTGCGTACTAAGATCAAGGAAAAACAACTTGATTTCACTGTGCAAAATGGTATTACATATATAAATCTTCCAAACACGCAACAAGCACACAATACACCAGCCCCACAACAAAACAAGAAAAAAACAACAGTTGCGATGATCTTGGCACTATACCAAAAAGAGAACCAACAACTCAAACAAAAAATAGTACAACTAGAAGCAAAGATAGATCAACTCATTAATGACAAAGAACAAATGCTCCGTGATGAGATGCAGAAAATAGAACAGGTATATAGTGCAAAAGATGAACAGCTCAAATCTATTTTAGAGCTTCTTAATACAAAAATGCTTCAAGAACACAACACAACTGTACATGACGTAGAACCTGTTACAACAAAAACAAAACTCCCTCAAGATACACAAGAAGAAGCACATAAGGTTATTGAGTTAAAAGAGTATTTAAAAACACTTGACCTTGAACCATACCAAAGAAAAGTTATCAAAAAAAGGTTCTTAGCTGCATATGGAAGTGACATTCGTGTTATCAAACAAAATGGAAAACTCTATCTTAATTTTGGTAAGTATGATTACAGTGATCTTCTAGAGTACTAACAACACAGTACTCTATTTTTCTTTCTTTTTTTCTCCATATTTTTTTTCGTTGCATTTATCATAATACTTTGTAATTCAAGCATATAGTGCTATATTTTTTATACGGTTTTCCGTATTATATACCAATTTAATATATCTTTTTATATTATATTACATATGTTATGCACATTTTTTACAATATAATATACATATATTATTATGTTTACATTAATAAAATGTGTATTTAAGTATTTTTTCCGTATACTTTCGTCTATGCAAATTGATGATCTGTTTAATATTCTGCACAATGCTGTAGAGTCTCAGCACAACGGTAAAAAAATATCTCTTAAAGAGATGGCACAATCTCTTGGGATATCTATGCGTACATACCAAGATTGGAAACTTGGTCGTGCACAACCACAAGCTGCAGCAGCTGTAATGAAAATGTTAGGACAACTGGATGATGACGAGATCATTCGTGCAGTAAGAAAGATCAACAAACTCAAAGGATAACCATGGGAACACTGACAAAGAAAGAAAGAGATGCGTTAGAAGATGTATTTTTATCTATTCAAACACCACAACACACTCTTCAAAAATATACAGATTTCACAACATTTTTCTCACTTTCTACTCACTACTTAAGCTCACCAAACTACCTTAAACAGGTACTTAAAAGGGTAAAAGAAGGGAAAAAAAGTACTTTTTTCACAAATTATCTTAAAAAGAAGAAAAATTTAAGCAAATAAACTATAAAGTATATGCAGCTGAATTGTCTCTACTCCTGCAAATGGCACAGAGAGTTCGGAAAAATTTAATCTAAGGGTATATTTATGAATAAGGCTCAATTCGTTGAATTAGTACAAAAACATGGTGAGTATAAAACTAAAGTTGAAGCAGAAAATGCAATTAAAGCATTTACAGAAGCAATCACTGAAGCATTAGTAAACAAAGAAGATGTTTCTTTAGTTGGTTTTGGTAGTTTTTCTTCTGCATTACAAAAAGGAAAAAGTGGTAAAGTTCCTGGTACAGATAAAACATATACTACTCAAGATAAAATGGTTCCTAAATTTAAAGCAGGTAAAGGTCTTAAAGACCGCGTTGCTGCTGGAAAATAATTTTTTTACATTACCACCACATTGTGGTAATGTTACTCTTTCATAAATGTCTTTTTCATTTTTTAATTTTTTCTCAAAAAAACATCATAATAGTTTTACAACACAAGATGAATCATTTGCAGTTGCAACAATAAAATCTTTAGCACAATCTAATGATCTTATTGCATTAAGTAACGTTGTACTTTTCCATCATAATCAACAATACACTCTACCACTTGTCATATTTGACAAAAATCGAGGGATCTTCCTTTTTGAGATTAAAGATTGGCAATTACAAGATTTCCAAAACGCCACAATAACAAAAGCACAAAACACGCAACCAAGCGAGAATACCCTTGCATTTCAATATATGCAAGATCACATTCACCAAAAATTCAATGAACTTATCCATAATGATGGTGTTGCTCTTTATAATATGCTTTTACTTGAAAATATGATGATGGAAGAATACAACAACCTCTCACAAGAGCATCAAACATTATTACCCTATGATAAAATAATATTTAAAGATACTCCTGAGAGTGATATACTCCAAAAACTCTATTATCAATCAAAACCGTTACAAACACCTTTACATACAAACAAAGTACTAACAAACCTTTTTATACAGTACACATTTGTTGAAGACAATACCCTCTATTTTGCAAATGAAGAACAGAGAAAATTTTTAGATGGATCAATAGATGGGTTTTTAAATATCTCTGCACCACATAGAAGTGGAGCAACAACAATAATGCTTCTTAAAGCAATTATAGAGATCCTAACAAAAAAATCTCGAAAAGTACTTATCATAAAACCATCTATATTGACACGAGATCTTTTACAAAAAAAACTTCTTGCAATCATTGAACACGCTATTATAGAGTTTGATTTTAAAGCACTTGAAATTGTAACACCAACACAACTACTCAATATACATCATAAAAAGCTTAGTATTCCTCCATTAGCTGAAGGACAAACTGATATAAATGAAAAACTTATGAGAAAACCGTTTGATATTGCTGATACTATAATTTGTGATGATACAAGTACACTCTCTGCTTTTTTTGTTGAATATCTCAAACACATTCAAAAAAACAAAACACTAATAACACTCAATTATCAAAGAGAAAAAACTCATTATAGATTAACAAAAAGTTTTATTGACAAAGGGTTTCCAAAAGTACATTTTTACCATACAACACCTTTTGCAAAAGCGTTACATCTGCTAAAAGAACTTACAAAAGATCCAAATAATACTGTAATGTGTGTTGCTTCTGAAACGACAATACTAAAACTTTCTGAAGATCTTGAATATTTTTTAGAAACTGATATATCTATCATCCATTCTGAAAAGAATTTACTCTATCAGGAATTTCATGGTTTACTATTAGTACCTTATAATGCCATCATAGATCTTCACGCGACACAGGTCATTATTTTTGAATGTGATACACCAAATAAATATCTGCGTGAATATCTTTTTTACAGAGATCACAAAACAACTGTTCATATTCTCTACAAAGAGCAAACACATGAGATACAACATCTAAAGGAACAATATGAAACCTCTACAAAAAAGTGACAAAGAGTATCAAGCTGTCCTCTCACCATTAGCATATAGTGTAACACGTGAGCATGGAACTGAGGCACCTTTTAGTGGTCAATACTACAATACAAAAGACGATGGAATCTACCATTGTATATGTTGCGATACACCACTTTTTGATTCTGAAGCAAAGTTTGATTCTGGAACAGGTTGGCCAAGCTATTTTCAACCATACGATGAAAAAAATATTGACACTATTGAAGATAGATCACATGGCATGATACGAACAGAAGTTCGTTGTGCTCATTGTGATGCACATTTAGGACACCGTTTTAACGATGGTCCACCACCAACATACCAACGCTATTGTATTAACTCTATAGCACTACAACTTAAGGAGAAAAAATGAAAAAAAGAATACTCACTTCATTACTATTTGTTTCATCACTACTTATGGCACAGAACCCTCATGTTATGCTCCAAACAACAAAAGGTGATGTTGAACTTGAGCTTTATAAAGATATTGCACCATTAGCTGTTGAAAATTTTATAACACACGTCAAAGAAGGGTATTATAATCATAATGCTTTTCACAGAGTAATTCGTAACTTTATGATCCAAGCAGGTGATCCAACAGAAACAGGACGTGGAGGAGAAAGTATCTGGCATAAGCCATTTAAAGATGAATTTAAACCAAATGTAGTATTTGATAAACCAGGTATTTTAGCAATGGCAAATCGAGGACCAAATACTAATGGAAGCCAGTTTTTTATCACTGTTGCACCTACACCGTTTTTAAATGGTGGATACACAATATTTGGTAAAGTTGCAAACTCTTCTTCTATGCAAACTGTCTATAAAATCAGTAAAGTACAAACATCTGGAAGATATGGTGGAGATAAACCTCTACAACGTGTAGAGATTATAAAAGCATACGTAATGGACGATACAAAGAAGTAGCATAATAGCTACTTCTTACTATATTTTAGAGCTTTGGCCCTGCAGCTGAAAAGTCAAATTCGCTCTCTTGTGTCTGATACTTTTTAAAGTTATCTATAAACATCTGAGCTAAAGTGTCACGAGTTTTATCAAACTCTTCTTTATTTTCCCAAGCATTTCTAGGATTTAAGATCTCAGGATCGATATCACCAAGTGTTTTTGGTACGTGAAGTCCAAATGTTTGTGTCGTATCAAACTCACTGTTTTTAATACTTCCATCCAAAATAGCATTGATACATGCGCGAGTATCTTTAATACTCATACGACTACCAACACCATAACGTCCACCTGTCCATCCTGTATTTACAAGATATACATCAACACCATGTTCATCAATCTTTTCACCTAAAAGTTTTGCATATACTGTTGGATGTAGAGGTAAGAATGCTTCTCCAAAACACGCAGAGAATGTAGCAACAGGTTCAGTAATACCACGCTCAGTACCTGCAACTTTTGCAGTGTATCCACTAAGGAAATAGTACATAGCTTGTTCACGAGTAAGTTTTGATACTGGAGGTAAAACACCAAATGCATCAGCTGTTAAGAAAATGATATTTTTAGGGTGCCCTGCCATAAGATCTTCTTTATGGTTCTCAATATGCTCTATTGGATATGAAACACGTGTATTTTCTGTTTTACTACCATCATCGTAGTTTACTTCACCATTTTCATCAACTACAACATTTTCTAATAGTGCATCTTTTTTGATAGCACCAAAAATCTCAGGTTCACTTTTTGGATCAAGGTTAATAACCTTTGCGTAACATCCACCCTCAAAATTAAATACACCATGATTATCCCAACCATGTTCATCATCTCCAATAAGTGCACGATTTGGGTCAGTTGAAAGTGTTGTTTTACCAGTTCCACTTAAACCAAAGAAAAGTGCAGTATCACCATCTTTTCCAACATTTGCAGAACAGTGCATAGAGAGTTTACCCTCTAATGGCAACCAATAATTCATCATAGAGAAGATACCTTTTTTCATCTCTCCACCATAATATGTACCACCAATAATTGCTATGTTGTTTTCAATATCAAACATAACAAAAACTTCAGAGTTGAGCCCATGCTCTTTCCATTTATCATTAATCGTTTTACAAGCATTTAAAACAGTAAAATCAGCTTTAAAAACTTCAAGTTCAGCTGGTGTAGGGCGTATAAACATATTTTTAACAAAATGTGACTGCCATGCAATCTCAGAGATAAAACGAACTGAGCGTTTTGATGCTGGCGAAGATCCACAAAAAACATCCGTAACATAAAGGTTTTTACCAGATAGCTCTTCACGTGCAACTTCTAGAAGTTCATTAAAAACTTCTTGTGATACTGGTTTATTTACATCACCCCACGCAATATACTTATTCGATGGGTCACGCTGAACAAAGTACTTGTCTTTTGGGCTTCTACCAGTAAATATACCTGTATCAACTGCAGTTGCACCACTCTTAGTCAACTTCACTTCACCATTATCAAGTTCGTGTTGAATCAACTCATCATAGCTTAGATTATGATAAATCTCACCTATGTTTTTAAGTCCTAAATCTTCTAATTCTGTTACATTCATAATTTACCTTAGGTACATAATAATATATTGCATAAAATCTGCTAATGTGCAATTATACACCTTTGTTACCTAAATTAAAAGTAAAAAAGCATAATTTTTTTAACAATCTGAAAGTTTTTTTTCTGATTTATCTTTTTTTAGAAGTTAATGAAATTTGAAATTATTTTTAAGGAAGTTTTGAGTAAAATAACGATCTTTAATACGCTCGGTTAACTCAGTGGTAGAGTGCCACCTTGACATGGTGGTGGTCACTGGTTCAAATCCAGTATCGAGCACCACTCATATATATCTAGTCTACTATCTTTTGTATAATTTTATCAACACTAAAACCAAATTTTTCAAAAAGTTGCCCAGCTGGTGCAGAAGCTCCAAAGCTATCCATACCAATAACCTCATCTGCCAATTTATACCATTCTAGCCCACGAGCAGCTTCAATAGCGATACGTTTTGTAGCTGGATTGATAATTGAGGCTATGTATTGTGCATCTTGTTCTATAAAAAGATCATAACATGGCACAGAAACAACATTTGCTTTGATCCCTTTTGTAGCAAGTGCTTTTTGAACCTCAAGTGCTAATGCCACTTCACTACCACTAGCCATCAGTGTATATGTTGCATCTTTTTCTTGTGCTACAAGATACCCACCCTGTGATGCACTTCCAACTTTAGCTTCTGGAAGGAGTGCTAATGATTGTCTTGAACATACAAACGCTGATGGAGAGTTTTTCATTCTCAATGCTGTTTTCCACGCTTCTACATTTTCAGCACCATCTGCAGGACGCCATACATAGAAGTTTGGTAATGCACGAAATTGTGAAAGGTGTTCAATTGGTTGGTGTGTTGGACCATCTTCACCTACACCAATAGAATCGTGTGTCCAAATAAAGAACTGCTGAATACCTGTAAGTGCTGCAATACGAACAGCAGGTTTAAGATAATCAGAAAATACAAAAAATGTTGAAGTAAATGGCATTAATGGGCCATACAATGCCATTGCATTTGCAATCGATGCCATTGCGTGTTCACGAATACCAAAGTAGATGTTACGCCCTTTTGGAAATACACCCATATCATTTAAGTATGTTTTATTTGATGGACTAAGGTCTGCACTTCCACCTAAAAAGCTTGGTATTGCACGAGCAATAGCATTAATAATTTTTCCATTGGTATTGCGTGTTGCATCAGCTTTATCAAATGTTGGGTAGTCGATGCGTGAAAAATCCGGATTTTGCAGAGCTTCTAATGCCTCATTTTGTTCCATTAATGGTGCAGTTTTTAAAGAGTGGATCCACTCACGCTCATACATATCCCCTTTTTCGATAGCACAACGAAATCGTTCAAGTGCATCTTCTGGAACAAAAAAGCTTTTTTCAGGATCAAAACCTGCTTGTTTTTTAGCTTCTGCAATTACATCTTCACCCAGTGGTGCACCGTGAGAGTGGTGACTTCCTTCTAGAGAACCTGCACCTTTTGCAATTGTCGTATGTGCGATAATAAGTACTGGTTTATCAGCTTGTTTTGCTTGAGTAATTACACTATCAATAGCATCGTAATCATGCCCATCACACTCTAACACTTCCCAAGCTTGTGCTTCAAAACGTTTACGAATATCTTCTGTAATTGAGAGATCTGTACTCCCCTCAATAGTAATACGATTTGAATCATATATAAGGATAAGATTGTCAAGCTTGTTATGCCCTGCAATAGAACACGCTTCATAACTGATCCCCTCTTCTAAGTCACCATCACCACAAAGACAATAAACATGATGATCAATCAGTTTTGCAGTCTCGCTATTTACTTGTGCACCCATAAATTTTGATGCCATTGAAAATCCCACAGCATTTGCCACACCCTGCCCTAATGGACCTGTTGTGATCTCTACTCCTGCTGTATGACCAAACTCAGGATGTCCTGGCGTCAAAGAGTCAAGTTGACGGAAATTTTTAAGATCTTCTATCTCTAAACCATACCCCCAAAGGTAATATAAAGAGTAGATAAGACCTGTTGCGTGTCCACCAGAAAAAACAAGTCTATCACGATTTAACCATGAAGGGTTTTTTGGATTGTGTTTTAGGTGTTCACTTAAAACCACTGCAATATCTGCCATACCCATAGGAGCACCAGGGTGTCCACTGTTTGCAGATTGAACCATATCTGCTGCTAAAAATCTTATACTATCTGCCATTTTTTGACGCATATTATTATCTGCCATTTAGTTACCTTTGTGTCTTGTTATATATCGTGTTAGAAGTGGAGAGAGTTTTTCAGTTAAGTTTGCATCAAACCCATCCATCTGTGCTAAAAGCTCATCTGCTAAAAGATTTGCCTCATCCATCGCCTTTTGCAATCCTAAAATAGTCACAAAACTATTTTTATCTTCATCATTGTTTGTAAGCTTACCAGCCTCCTCACTACTTTGTGTTACATCTAAAATATCATCTTGTATCTGGAACAACACGCCAAGTTTAATCCCAAAATCATAAAGTTCATCAGCCAATTCATCCTTAGAAACTATTATTGCGCCCATTTTCAACGATGCAGCAATAAGTTTGGCTGTTTTATTTGTATGAAGCGTTGTAATATCTTCTATAGCCAGGGGTTTATTTTCAAAATAACAATCTATCGCTTGGCCTAAAACCATACCACCAAGGCCACCATTGTGTGCAAGTTCATAAATAAGCTGTACCTTAATTGTATCACTAAAAGGAGCTTTTGCAAGTACCTCAAAAGAGTATGTATTTAAAGCATCACCTACTAAAATAGCTGTTACCTCATCAAATAGTACATGAAGTGTTGGTTTACCTCTACGTAAAGGGGAATCATCCATTGCTGGAAGGTCATCATGTATCAGCGAATAGGTGTGCAACAACTCTACAGCATATGCTGCGTGTCTTGCTGATGGAAGCATTAAAGGATTATATGCTTCAACCACACCAAGTAATAATGCTGGACGAAACCGTTTGCCTCCAGCACGCAACATTGTTTGTAGTGCCTCTTCATAAGTTGGATGAAAAGACTCACACGTCGGTAGATTATCTAGTAAAAACTGTTCAAAATTTTGCATGTAGAATTATATGCTTATAGTCGTTAAAAGATTATTAAGAAAATGAGATAAAAAACTCAAATCCATCTCTTTGGATAAGTAGTTTATATGTAGATGTGTGTTGCTGAAGTACTTCTTTGAGTTGTTCAACAGTATGAACCTCTACACCATTAACACGTAATATTTTATCACCAACTTTTAACTGATACTTTTTTGCTTTATCTGTGATACGGATAACACGCAAAGCATCATCAAAATACAACCCTTTTCGTTCTAAAAAAGTATCACTAATAAACCCTCCACCATAACGTTGTGCTGTCTTGAGATGCAACACTTTTTTTCTTTTACCTCGAACTATCGTTAGTGTTTGTTGCGTGTTTGGTTTGCTAAAGAGAATCTTTTGCATAAGAGATGAAGCTGAAGTGATTTTCATATGATTAAAACGGACAATCTTATCTCCTTTTTTAAAAGGGTTATTTGGGAAAAAAGGATCTATATACTTAACAACGACTCCCATATTGCTATCATTAACTCTAATACCAATATCACCATAAATACTCTGTTTTGTATTTAAAAAATGGTTGATATATTGGCGTGTTATCACACCTGCGTGTGTTTTTATGCCATAAAGTGAGCAGCATCCATTAAGGATCACACCTGTTGTAATCCCATGCGTAGAGTACGAAGCGAAACGATTAAGTCCAATTTGTGCAGAGATTTTATGTGTTGGGTATAGAGCTTTTGAACCAACAATAAATTGGGATGATCTTCCTATGGGCTGAGTATCAAAAGGGTATGCAAATGGGTGTGCATCTTTTACAAGATAGAGCGATAAGAAAGGATCATATTTTAATACATTATCTTTTATTGGTCGTTTACTATAAACCAAAAAAGCATTACGTACACTTAATGAAAGATAATTATGTGCAATCACACTTTTTGAATCGTGCAATTTTGCACGACAGCTATTACAGCTACCATGACATGCAAAAAGGGTGACTTGAAAAAGAAGAAAGGAAAGAAGCAGGTGTCGAAACAACACCTACTGTGCTCCACCAAATGGGTTTGCACCTAAACTACCAAGTGCACTCATCGCTGATTGTTGTTGATTTTGCTGAACCATTTTATTGGCATCATTAATAGCACCAATAAGAAGGATTTGCAAAGAGTCTTTATCGCTAAGAAGTTCATCATCAATATTTAGATCAATCACTTCACCATTACCATTGACACTCAACTCAATCATACCACCACCACTTTTAACACTAAAAGTTTTTGAAGCGAGTTCCTCTTTGAGTTTTTGAGCATTTTGCTCTAAACCCTCGAACATTTTTGTAAGATCACCCATTTGTGAAAACATAACTATATATTCTCCACTATTTTATCAATATTGTTATCATCATCTAACAATACTACTGTCGGTTCATATGCTTCAAGTTCCTCTTGCGTGTATGAAGCATACGCAATGATAATTACTTTATCACCTTTATGTACTTTTCGAGCAGCTGCACCATTTAAACAAATATCTCTTTTCCCACGTTCTCCAAGTATTATATATGTCGAAAAACGCTCACCATTGTTGATATTTAATATCTCAACTTTTTGTCCTACACGCATCTTAGCAGCTTCTAAGAGCTCTTCATCAATCGTAATAGAACCTACATAGTTAAGATTTGCATCAGTAACAGTAGCACGGTGCAGTTTGCTATATAACATTTCAATTGTCATAAAATTTCCTACATACCCATCTGTTTTTTCATATCAGCAGGACTTATCGGTTCATCCCACATCTCAGGATCGATAACATATTCTTCAACAACATTACCACCTAAAATATGTTCTTGAACGATTCTATCAATTTTTTCCTTTGTTAATCCAGCATACATTGTATGACCTGGTTCAACTAACATAACAGGACCCATTTGACATCTATTCATACATGAAGTACGAATAGGTTGTACTGTTGCCATAATTCCTTCTTGCATCAATTTTTGTGCAAGATGTTGAAAAAGATCTTGTGTTTGTGGTGTTACACATGAAGGTTTTGGCATCCCTGGAGGAGCTGATTGTTCACATTTAAATATATAATAAGCCGGTTGTGGAATTCCCATAAAGACTATCCTTAATTTTTTATCCAATTATATCAAAAAAACAGTAGGGATTTACTAAGCCTCAACAATAAATTCTATTTTTTAAGTTTATTTGCAACAATTTAGATATAATTTTAAAAATTTCAAAAAAATATACCATTTTATCAAAGAGTTTACATTGAAAAAAATATTTCTTCTTTTATTACTAATACTTCCTATATATGCTAATGAAGCACAATTTTATATTGGTGCGTCTTTAGGAGGCTACCATGAAAGTCTTGTACAGAACAATGCTGTTGTTAATGAACCAATAGCAACACTTAAAGTAGGCTATGGTGAACGAAATAATTATGCTGTAGAATTTAGCGTTGATTATATCCAGAATGATTCACAAATTTTCTCTTCTGGAACATCTACAGACAAAGACAGATATGGATTCAATCTTGCACTTTTAAAAGCATATGACTTCGATATATATGTCTTACCTTACATAAAAGCAGGATTTGGTAGTGGATATATGAAAATAACACGTGCTATGCAAAATAAAATCTCATATGGTTCATATAATCTAGCAACGGGAATTTTTATACCTATTAATAAAACATTTGATATTGAGATAGGATATGAATATCGTTATCTCTCATATCAAAGTGTCAATACCATTGCTCAGCGCGTTCAATATAAAGCACATGCAAACATCATTAGCAGTGGCTTAAATATAAGATTTTAGGAGTCTTGAGTGAAAAAATTATACACCTCTTTGATACTATGTAGTTTATCTTTATGGAGTGTTGGATGTCAAGAGAGCACAAAAACAGCACTTATTCCAGATATTAGTTCTATTGAGATCACAGAAAATAGTATTGATCTTTATCCAATTGAAAACACAACGCTTCATGCAACAGCATATTTTGACAATAATACAACAGCTGATGTAACTGATGGTGTTATTTGGTCTACAAATGATGCCACAGCAGTAAGTGCAATCGCAGGTTCTATTGTTCCTTATACAAATGGTGGAGACTATAGTGTTTCAATCAAATATGATAAGTTTTCAAATACAAAACCTCTACATATTCATACACTTACTAGCTATACGGTAGAATTACCCGATATTAATGCTACAGGAAGTTACCCTATCAGTGCTTTAGGTCAATTTGATGATGATACAAATAGGACAATTCAAACCAATATAGAATGGATAATAGATAACGATGGAAGTATTGAAGTGCATGAGGATGGTAACAATCTCATTACTCTACAAAGTGGTGATACCAATATAACCACTATCTTATTTCATGATGAAAACCTAACACAATCAAGAATTATCCATATAGATTAATTCTTGATTTGTTGCAATAATTCTCGTACAACCTCTCTATCATCAAATGGTAATTTTTTATCATAAATGATCTGATAGTTTTCATCTCCTTTACCAAGAATCACAACAACTTCATCATCTTTTTGCTCTTCTAAAGCCATTTGTATCGCTTTTTTACGATTTAATTCAACTGTAACTGCATCAGTATTATCGATACCATTCAAAATATCATTAACAATATTTTGAGGATCTTCAAATCGAGGATTATCACTTGTGATATACACTTTTTTAGCTAAGCTTACTGCCACTTTCCCCATTAATGGACGTTTTTGTGCATCTCTATCACCACCAGCTCCAAAAACAACGATAAGCTCTTTTTCTTTAAGAGCATTAAGCACTTGCAACATCCCATCAGGTGTATGAGCAAAATCTACAATTACATTTGGATCTTGACTTACCTGTTCCATACGACCACTTACACCTGCAAAATTATCAACAACTTCACACACCTCTTCTAGTTTTTTTCCTGTTAGTAAATGAGTTGCAGAGATTGCTGCCATCAGATTATACAGATTAAAAAAGCCGTGTAATGAAGCTGTAAAGGGGACAACTTCTTGAAAATGTTGAATAATTCCACTTGAGCCATCGTTTAAAGAGTACGCTATAAGTTTATATGTTGCAGGGTTTTCAATACCATAAGTATACGCGTTTTTGAAATTAAATTTCGCTTTTGATTCATCTTTGTTTATAAGTTTTTTTGTTTCATCTTGAAAAAAAGAGTTTTTTACATGGATGTACTCTTCTATGCTTTTATGGTAATCAAGATGATCTTGTGTTATATTTGTTAAAATCTTCAACTCAAAAGGTAGTCCCTCAATCCTATTTTGAACAATAGCATGAGAACTTACTTCCATAATAAAATAACTACACCCCTCCATAACAGCTTGATAAATATGTCTGTATGTGTTGAGTACTGATGGAGTTGTTAAACTTTTCCCTTCAACTACTCTATCATTCATAAACAACCCACGTGTGCCCTGGAATGCAGCCTTATAACCAAGATCAAGCAAAAAAGAGTATATAGCACTTGCTGTAGTTGTTTTACCATTTGTCCCAGTAATACCGATAATTTTAATATCATGAACACCAAAATCTTCTGCGATATCTGCTACATTAATAATAGAGTGCGCACCGTTTGCTTTAGCATCTTCAAGATATTTTTTATTTTGTGTTGTTAATACAAAAGCTGTTTGACTATCACACTCTTTGGAGTTTTCACTCACATATTTATACGGTTTGTTTGGAAGTTCTATTTTCAATATGTAACCTTTTTACAAGTTTTTTAAATAACTTGCGTAATTGTTTATCTGCAGGGTACACATGTAGTGCACTCTCTAAATAGTTTAATGCCATCTCACTAAAATCGTGTTCTATTAACTGGTCTAAAAAACTTATAAAATCCTCTTTTTGCGTAATAATCACTTTTGTTGAAAACATAATATTTTCAAAAATCTCTTTAAAATTATCACCATTTTCATCTAATAGTGCAACAAAATCACTATATAAAATCCCATCTTCAAGTTCTATCCGTTCTTTAAGAGGATCTGCAAAAAGTTCACTTAAAAACTCTAAACTGCTATCCATGTTTTGCAATATCTCACTCATAATTGCATCGGCACTCTCTTGATCTTCTTCACGCAATACTTCATAATAATCAAATAATGCTTCAGCACCACTTTCACCACTTAAAGCCATTTCAGAAAGGATAACTCCATTATATGCTTCTTTCGAGTTTGGAAAATTTTGTAATACTTCAGCAAACTTTTCTAAAGCATTTTTGTAATCTTCTTTATTAAAACTCTCTTTTGCCTGTGCTAGGATCTTATATTTACTTATAATACTCATCTTGTAATTGCTATCTTTATTATAAATTTTCTATATCGTTTTCCATACCAATTGGTACATTAATAACGCTAAGTTCTGGATGGATATCCATACGCAGTTGTCGTTCAACACCATATTTTAAAGTTGAACCACTACTTGCACACCCTATACATGCACCTTTTAACTGCACATATACGTGTCCATTTTTTACTGTTATAAAATCAATATCACCACCATCCAATGCTAAAGACGGTCGTACTTTATCTATAACTTTACGAACAGGTTCTATTAACTCTTCATCACTAAATGGTATCATTGTTATTCCTTTAAAATCAATAAGAGTAAAATATGAAAAAATCGCTTAACATGTGCTAAAAAATCAAACTATTTTATCGATTTAAACTCAAAACTTCACTTACATATGTCGGCTTTCTCATACCAACTAAAATCGTATCAATAACATTTTGCTGTTTGAGATATTCCAAAGCACAAAGTTGTATCTTCTTTTGACATCCTTGCAATTCTTGTTTCAATGCTGTACGTGTCATTTTAGAACATTCATATTGCACCATTTTTCTATACTCATCTAAAAAATTATCAATATATTGTAATAAAAGTTCTAATGTCTCATCATTATACTGTTGTAATGTCTCTTGCATATGTGGTAAAATTTGTCCATACAAAAAAGTATCGTAATCACCAATCCATCCATATTTATGTTTATTCAGATCCATTTGTTCAACTATTGTATAAAGTTTTTTCAGTTTATCAGTATTACATATATCTAGTAATTCATTAAGAGCATGATAATAATTATGTGGTTCATCATATTCAGCAAGACGATACAATAATCCATCTTTTTGTCCACTAAGTGGTCTATTTACTAAAACACGCAATCCATTTGCTTTCGCCCATTGCGCACATTGTAAACCTTGCGTTTCAAGTATATTTATTGGTAGTTGAATTGTTGTAAAACTATGTGTTTTATTACCTACTTCTATGGCTGCATTTTGTGCTAATGTTAAAAGATCTTCATAAGGTAAAAAATCTACAGCAGAAGATGAAAGAGCAAAACTGTTTGAACTAATCCCATACGATCCTATACGCCCTTGTTGCACTTCCTCTTCAAGCCCTGTAAATGCCTCATAAATACGAGCATACATCTTATCTAACATATCCTCTTTATCCATTTTTTTATTTATGCATTCATATAAAAAGTATTCTGGATTATGGATAAGATAACACCCTATTTTTTCCAGTTCTAAACGTCCGAGTGTCTCATCAAGCTGATTATGTAAAAAACTTTTTGCAATACTGTGATAACAACTTTCACTGTGTTGTACAACATCTTCAAAAGGGTTTTGTTTATGCTTGGCAAGGAGTGTTCCTTGAATATATCCAAATTTACTGACGATCTCTATTTCATCACGTATTTCATAAGGCAATGTATTCATAACATGTGCTATAGCACGTTCAGCACCACCATCCATATAGTTTGTTGCAGTATCAATTAAACGAACACCACCATAAAGTGCTTCTTTTAGTGCTTCAATATGTTGAGGGTTAAGATCTGTCACTCTGTATGTTCCAAATGCGAAATTACTCATTTTGAGATCCTTGTATGATAAGTATTTTAGAATGTGGAAAATATAGAAGAGTACAAACAGGCAAAAGCCTGTTTATATTGAAGCTGAATTATACTAATTCGATAAAAGCCATTGGTGTAGCATCACCACGACGAATACGAGTTCTTGTAATACGAGTATATCCACCTGCACGTTCTACGTACTGAGGAGCAATCTCATTTACAAGTTTTTTTGTAGCTTCTTTGCTTTGTAAAGCTGCAAACACTGCTCTGTGTGCGTTTGAATCACCTTTACCAGCAACAGTAATTAGTTTTTCAATGTAAGAACGAAGTTCTTTTGCTTTCATTGCAGTTGTTTCAATCTTACCATGTTCAATTAACGAAATACTAAGGTTTTTAAGTAGTGCAGCTCTATGTGCACTTGTACGACCTAGTTTACGATATCCATGACGGTGTCTCATATCATTATCCTCTTATTTTAAGCGCTTTGAGCGTCTTCTATTTTCTTTTTAAGTGCAGCGACTACATCATCAGCCAAATCAGCACCTACAGTGAAACCAAACTCTTGAACTTTTTCTACAATCTCATCATAAGATTTTTTTCCAAGGTTTTTAACATTTTTCAGATCATTTGTACTCATAAGTACAATCTCACCAACCAATCTGATGTTAGAACGATCAAGACAGTTAAAACTACGAGCACTTAGACCTAAATTATCGATATGTGTCGTTAATTTTTTAAGATCTGCTGACTCCTCAACTCTCTCAATAGTAGTTGGTGCTTTTATGCTTATTTCAGAATTAAATACAGCTAACTGAGCGTACATAACCTCTAAAGAGTTTCTAAAAGCATCTACAGGAGAGATTTGACCATCTGTTTTGATGTTCATCACAACTCTTTCAAAGTTTGGATTATCTTCTACAAGAACATTTTCTATCTTGTATGTCGCACTACGTACTGGTGTAAAGTATGCATCAAGTGCGATATAGTCATCACTCAGTTCTTCTGCTGTATCTTCACTTGCAACATACCCAATACCTTGAGCAATTTTAATAGTGAAATTTAAAGTTGAATCTTCATTTAAAGTAGCAAGTGCAGCTTCTGGAGTTACAACTTCTACTTCATCATTAGTAAGATCTGCACCAGTGATAGTACATGGGCCAGTGAAGTTATAATTCACTTCAGCTTCTGTAGCATCATTGTTTAATTTAAAACGGATCTCTTTAAGATTTAAAATAAAATCTGAAATATCTTCAAGCATACCACGAACTGAATCAAATTCGTGTTTTGCACCTTCGATTTTAATACCGATTGGTGCATAACCAACTGAGCTACTTAATAGAAAACGGCGAAGTGGATGCGCTAAAGATATAGCATAACCAGTTTCAAACGGATATGCCATAATATTAGCTTCAGTCTCACTTATTTGTTCTACCTCAAACTCTTGAGGAGCGAGTGGAGTAGTTTTAATCTTTTTCATATCTTTTACGCCCTTTTATTAATTATTATTTCGAGTAAAGCTCAACTATTAAACGTTCTTCAACTGGAATAACAACTTCTTCACGCTCTGGTAAACGAGTAAAGATACCAAATTTTTTGTCAGCATCAATATCAACCCATGGAGCGATACCTGTTTGGTTTGTAAGTTCTAATGAACGAACAATCTGAACATTGTTTTTACTTGCTTCTCGCACTTCAATCTTTTGACCTGGCTTCACTCTATATGAAGGAATATCAACTTTTTTACCATCAACTAAAATATGACCATGAGTTACTAGCTGACGAGCAAATCTACGAGTAGATGCAAATCCCATTCTATATACTACATTGTCAAGTCTTTGTTCGATCAAAGAGATAAGGTTTGTACCTGTATTCCCATCACGACGTTTTGCTTCAACGAAAAGTGCACGGAATTGTTTTTCAGAAATACCATACATAAATTTCGCTTTTTGTTTCTCATTGAGTTGTAAACCATACTCAGAAACTTTTTTACGACGTTGACCGTGTTGTCCTGGACCATATGGTCTTTTATCTAATGCAGATTTCCCTGCTAAACGACGCTCACCTTTTAAGTTAAGGCTTACTCCAAATCTTCTTTCGATTTTTTCTACTGGACCTCTATATCTTGCCATCAGTAATCTCCTTAAACTCTACGACGCTTAGGTGCGCGACAACCATTGTGTGGTAATGGTGTAACATCTTTCATAAATGTAACACGGATTCCTTCGATAGCACCAACAGATTTAACTGCAGTTTCACGACCAGAACCAGGACCTTGTACTTTAATACCAAGCTCTTTAATACCATGTACTTGAGCTTTTTCAACAGCAGCTTCAACAGCAGCTTGAGCAGCAAATGGAGTAGATTTTTTAGAACCTTTAAATCCTAAAGAACCAGCAGAACTCCATGCGATCATATTACCCATTTCATCAGTAATAGTTACTAATGTATTGTTGAATGATGCTGCGATATGAATAATACCACGAGATATATTTTTCTTAACTACTTTTTTTCTAACAGCTTTTCTTTTTGCCATACTATAATTCCTTACGCTGCGCCGACAGTTTTACGTTTACCCTTACGAGTACGCGCATTTGTCTTAGTTTTTTGTCCACGAACTGGAAGACCACGACGGTGACGAAGACCACGATAGTTTCCTAAATCCATAAGTGCTTTAATATCCATTGCAACTTTTTTACGAAGATCACCTTCTACCATGTATTTTTCACGGATCTCTTTAGTGATCGCTGCAACATCTTCTTCACTTAATTCGTAAACTCTTTTGTTATAGTCAATACCAGTTGCGTCTAAAATTAGACGTGAAGTATGAAGACCAATTCCATAGATATACGTTAAACCGTACTCTATTCTCTTTTTCTTAGGTAAATCAACACCAGAAATACGAGCCATGGTTATCCTTGTCTCTGTTTATGTTTAGGGTTCTTGCAGATTACTCTTACAATACCTCTTCTTTTGATAACTTTACAGTCATCACACATCTTTTTTACTGAAGCTCTTACTTTCATCGTAAGTCCTTATGAGTCTTTGTCTTTGCTGTTTTTAGGCAAAGAATCTAAATTTATTCGCTTGCCAATACTTTTATCTCTATAAGCTATATAAAGGTAAAAATACTCTTTATTTTTGTTAAAACAGCAAAGCGGATGAGAATTATATCCAAATAAATGTAAAAAATTTATTAAGAAAACGCTACAATACTTTATAAACTTTTTTATGGAGTAGTAATGACACGCAAAATCCTCTTAATATGCTTACTTATTTTGGCAACATTTGCATCAGCAGATGAAAAGCTCTCACAAGAGCAAAAAATTGCTCAACTTTTTATTGTAGGATTTTACGCAACTTCAGTACAACCATCATCTGCAATATGCAAAAGTTTACATAAATTCAATCCTGGTGGTGTTGTCTTATTCGATTTTAGTCCTGTTAATAAAAAACAACCAAAAAATATTACTTCAAAAAAGCAACTTAAACAATTAACTACTCAATTACAACAATGTTCTGCTCAACACAATCTACTTATTGCTGTAGATCAAGAAGGTGGAACTGTTCAAAGGCTTAAACATAAATATGGCTTTTACGGACATTTTCCAAACGCTAAAAAAAGTGCTCAAATGGATCCAAAAAAATTTTATAGTACTTATGTAACTATGGCTCAAGAGCTCCATGATGTTGGTATCAACTACAATCTTGCTCCAATTGTTGATCTTGATATTAATAAACGCAATTTTATTATTCATAAGCTTCATCGTTCTTTTAGTAAAGATCCATATGTTGTAGCACAAAAAGCACGTCTATTTATAAAAGCGATGCATACACAAAATGTTCTTACTGCTTTAAAACATTTTCCAGGACATGGCTCATCTTTGGGGGATACCCATAAAGGCTTTGTCAATGTAACTAATCTTTGGACTCAAAAAGAGCTTATACCTTATGAACAGATCAATAATGATGCTGATACCATTATGGTTGCACATCTGTACAACAAAAAACTTGATCCTTTGTACCCAGCGACACTTTCAAAAAAAACTATCCAACATCTTTTACGAGAACAGATTGGTTATAATGGAGTTGTCATCACAGATGATCTTCTTATGGGAGCAATTCGAAAAAAATATTCCTTAAAACGATCCATAGAACTTGCACTTAATGCAGGAAACACACTACTGTTATTTGCGAACCAAGTGCACCCAAAGCATGTTATCAACATAGAAACACTTGTTCATATAACACAAGAGCTTATTGATGAAAGAAAAGTGCAATACAGCACTATTGAAAGTGCATACAAAAAAATTCAAAAATTAAAGCAAAAAATAGTTATCTCTATACCTCATCCCATACAACACTAACACCATAGGTAGGATCTATGACAACCATCTTTTCATAAGAGATTTTTTTACCCCATTTTTTACTAATTAGTGTAACACGCAACTCGTGCTCATCCAAAAGCTGACGAATATCTTGATAGGTAAACCATTTACCATAACATGCAAGTGCATTTTGCCATATTTTAAAATCACAAGTTGCGTGTGTAGACAACTCATACAATTCACCATCTTCACTATACCAATGAGCATTTGAACATGCAAAAAGTTTAACTTTTTTACCTGAAACATTTTTTTCACGAACTTCTATAGATCCATCTTCACACATAGGGCACTTTCCCAAATACATTTTTCTCCTTTTTTTGTAAAAGTGTAGCTTTTTTTCTACTCTGTTTATTTTTTTATTACATATTGTCATATTTTTTCGTTATAATTTTTAAAAGGCAGATATGATGAATCAACAATTAGAGATACTTACCAATACGAATAAAACATTTGAAGAAGAGTTTTACCATTATGCAAAAACCATAACATATGATAAAGGTTCATCTCCTTTTTTCCCAGATGATCTTTTAAAACATTTTTACATAGTCGTAGATGGTCGAATAAAAACATATCAACTTAATTTACAAACAGGAAAAGAGCAAACACTGTTTATCTACAAAAGGGGAGATATGTTTGATGTTATCTCACTCCTTGATAACAAAGAACATGATGTGAGTTATGAAGTAATAGAAAAAGCAACTGTACTTGAGTTTCCTATCCAAAGAGTTCGTTACTGGCTTGAAAACGATCCAGTGTTTAACAAAAAATTTCTTCCATATATTGCCGCGCAGATGAGACATACAGAAGAACTCTCCACTGATCTCTCTTTGTATGATACTAAAGATCGACTTATCCATCTGCTTGTAGATAATCTTAATCCAGAAAAACGCTTTAAATATAATCTATTACATAATTTATCCAATAATGAAATTGCAAAACTCCTTGGAACTGTACGACATGTGATAGAAAGAACACTCAAACAGCTTAAAGCTGATGATCTTATTGAAACAGGAAGAAAAAAGATACGAATAAAAAATTTCAACAAACTTCTTGAACAAACTTCACAAATGCTACTTAAGTAGCATATTCCTTTTTTATTTTTTATTATCATTCCTCCCAGAAAAATTATAAAGGAGCAGAAGATGATAATAACACGATACACAACACCAAGAAAAGATAGAAGATACGATTTACTTAATGAATTTTTACATACATTTCAAGCTTTAGAAGATCAAGAGCCAAAAGAAGTCTTTGATTTTACACCAACAGTCAATACCAGAGAAGACAAAGATGCATACTATATTGAAGTTGATTTACCTGGTGTAAAAAAAGATGATGTAGACATTAGTATAGACAAAAATGTTTTAACAATAAAAGGAAAACGTGAAGTTCGCAATGAAGTTCAAGAGAATGACTATTATCGCATAGAGAGTCAATATGGTACTTTTTCAAGAAGTTTCACACTCCCTGAAAAAGTAGATCTTGATAATGTCAAGGCTCAAAGCCAAGATGGTGTACTTGAAATAACCATACCAAAACTTAACATTATTACAGAAACAACAAAAAAAATTGAGATTGAATAATAGGAGGTGTATTATGGATGTAACTAAAACAACACAAGAACTTGTAGAGAATGTAGAAAATAAAATCGAAAAAGGTCTTGAGGTAGTCAAAGATACATTTCATAATGTAGCTTCACACTTACCACTTGCAAACTTAGCAAAGCATCACAATGATACTTTTACTATAGAAGTTGATTTACCTGGTGTTAAAAAAGAAGATATAGAATTGAAAGTTGAAGACGACTACTTAACAGTAACTGCTGTTCGCAGATACAAAAATGAACTCAAAGAGGATGATTATTATCTTTGTGAATCAAATTTTGGCATTATCTCAAGAAGTTTTATCTTATCTGACAATATTGACAGAGATAAGATACATGCAAAATTTGAAGATGGAAGATTGTATCTTACACTTGAGAAAGTAGAGTCTAAGAAAACAAAAAGTATCGCTATTAATTAGCGATACAACTTAAGGAGACAACTATGCTCAAAAAAATTTTACTTCCACTTTCACTTGTGGCACTTTTACAGATCTCTGCTCATGCAGACGCTTTACAACAAAAAAATCCATATGATGACTTTGAAAAACTAAACCAATATTTCAACTCTCTTGTAGCTTCACAGTTTAACAAACTACAACTTGGGCAAATAAGTAATATCGCGTATCCAAGAGTAGATATTAAAAACAATAAAAAGTTCTATATTGTACAATTTGATCTTGCTGGTGTTAATAAAAAAGATATCAAATTAAGTATAGACGACCACAATATCTTAACACTTGAAGGGAAAAAAGAGGAACATAAGGAGGATAAATCTCAAAACTATCTTAAAAAAGAGATTTTTGTTGGAACATTTAAACGTATGATTCAACTTCCTGATGATATCGAACAAAACAAACTCTCAACAGAGTTTAAAAATGGTATTTTAACACTTACTATTCCCAAAAAAGAAGTAAAACAACCAAAATCTCGTCTTATACCTATAAAATAAGATCCATATAGAGAAATTTTGCTAAAATTTCTCTATGGATTCATATACACAAAAATTTCAACACGCAATACAAAATAGTTTTTACACCAACCTTACAAAAAATACACAGAACTTTATAAAAGAACAAGCATTTCATTATAAATTTTCACACCAAGAGCTCAAACAGATCATCGAAATTGCTCGTGATTTAGAGTTATGGAATGAATCAACATTAAAAGAGATTTTTCCAACACATCCAACAAAAAAGGTTGTATTTCAACAACTCAAAAAAAAATATGAACAGATCAGAAATCAACCAAATTCGTACGAAAACTTTACTTTAAAAAATATTCCTAAAGAACAAAAATTTACTTTTAAAACTGAAGCAAAAGAAGGATTTGGTCTAGGTTTGTGCCCTGTAGCCAGTGAAAAAACACGCTGTTGCAATCTTTTAACACTAGATGCAGTTGAGAGTTGTGGTTTTGACTGTTCTTACTGTTCAATTCAAAGCTTTTACAATCAAAATACCATCACCTTTGATGCAAACTTCAAGGAGAAACTTCTTAATCTTAAGCTTGATCCAAATAAAAGTTACCATATTGGAACAGGTCAAGCAAGTGATTCTTTGATGTTTGGCAATCGAGAAGGTGTTTTAGATGCTTTGTTTGACTTCGCACGAAAATATCCAAATGTAATTTTAGAATTTAAAACAAAATCAGATAATATATCTTATCTCTTGGAGCATGATGTACCAAAAAATATTTTATGTACATGGAGTTTAAATACCCCAACCATCATAACAAATGAAGAGCATTTAACAGCCTCACTTGAAAAAAGAATACGTGCTGCAAGAAAGATTGCCGATAAAGGGGTTAAAGTTGGTTTTCATTTTCATCCCATTGTTGAGTATATTGGATATCTTGATGAATATAAAACAGTGTATGAAACTCTTTTAGAGATGTTTGATCCCTCTGAAGTTGCTCTTGTAAGTTTTGGAACACTTACTTTTATAAAGCCTGTTATCAAACAACTAAGACAAAGAGAGTTTCACACTAAAATCACACAAATACCTCATGAAGATGCCAGTGGAAAAACATCTTACCCATTACAAACAAAGATTGAAATGTTTACCCATGCATACCAAAGCTTTGCACCATGGCACAATCAAGTTTTTTTCTACCTTTGTATGGAACCACATGATTTATGGGAACAATGTTTTGGCTATAACTATGCAACAAACAATGACTTTGAACACGCAATGATTAAAAGCTATTGTAACAAAATTGGACAACCTTATTTTATATAGGAAAATAGATGAATACACAACAAACTAAAAGCTACTTTTTATCGCAACCACACCAACCATTCTTTCTTTTAGGGATTATTAATGCCATATGTATGATGTTGGTATTTTTACTAAACTACAAAGGGATTGTCATCTTAAAAATAGATGCGCTCACATTTCATAGCTATGCACTCATTTTTACCCTTTTTAGCAATGTGTTTAATGGTTTTTTATTTACAACATTTCCCCGTTTTAATCAAACACAAGTGATCGAGCAATCATTTTACACTACCCTCTTTTTCACAAATATTGCAGGATCACTTTTTTTTCTATTAGGTGCTTTTTTTTCTATTTATGGAATCGTACTTGGTATGGGTATACTCCTATTTTCTCATATAGCAAGTGTACAAAAACTTTACACTATCTACCACAAAGGGATGGCTCCTGATAAAAGCGATTCATTTTGGATACTTGTAGCACAATTTTTTGGAATTGTTGGACATAGTTTATTTATACTTTCACTCTTTGTTCCTTTTGTCCTTACCTTTGCAATAACTCTATCATTTTTTATGTATGCGATTTTCCTTGCTTTTAGCGTAGGGCAAAGGATGATCCCATTTTTTTCTCACTCTTTTGCACCCAAAGATACAAAGTTTATAAAAATAGTCTTTACTCTTTTTCTTGCACATACACTCATAAGTATTACAGAATTACATATTCTTCTTGCCATAATAGATCTACTTCTTGGATCATATACACTTTATGAGTTTAAAAGATGGCAACTTCATCCACTCCAATCACCACCTATTCTATGGGTTCTACATCTAGCACTTTTTTGGCTTCCTACAGCCTTTTTCATTTCGACACTCACCATAGTAGTTGAGATGTATTTAGATACATCATTATACTTTTTAAGCATCCATCTTTTAGCTCTTGGCTTCTTAACAACAGTTCTTATTGGATTTGGGACACGTGTAATATTAGGACACTCAGGACAAGCACCACACGCAGATAATTTTACAAAATATATATTTCTTTTTATTCAACTTGTTGTTGTATTGCGTGTTTTATTTAGTCTTAGTGTTGCATTTAGCTGGGGATTTGATTATTTCTTTGAAATAACAGCTCTCACTTGGATTATTTTATTTATACTCTGGGGCAGTCGTTATGCAAAAACACTCCTTGTCGGAGTACAACGTTAAGAAGCTTTTTTATACCCTAAAGATTTTTTTGAAACAGCGATATCCAACACACAATAAAGTGCTTCTCTTTTTGTAGGAGCATACTCTTTGATGATATTTGTTGGTTTAAGATTTGTACATGCTCCATACTCTTTTTGAATAAGATAATCACCAAAAAGTGTTTGATAAACATTGATTTTATAATAATAAGCTCTTTGTTTGGAATTTTTTAACAATAACATACTATTTCACTTTCATATAATTTTTCCTACCTATAGCAAGAGTTATTCCTTTTTTTACATTTCTCTACTCTCTGCTGACATATTTACTTCTATGTAAACCCTATTTAGTTATACTAGAGCATATTTTTAATCATCATAAAGGTTTTTATATTGAATAAAAAAGTCTTAATTCTCTGCACCGGAAACTCTTGTAGATCCATCATTGCAGAAGCTGTACTAAATGCTTATCTTAATGGAGTTGACGCACAAAGTTCAGGAGTTAAAGCAAGTGGGAAAGTTAATCCAAATGCAAAAAAAGTTCTCCAAGAAAAGGGAATATGGAAGGATAGTTACCACTCAAAAACACTTGATAAGGTTATAAATGAAACGTTTGATCTTGTTGTAACTGTGTGTGATAATGCACAAGAGTCATGTCCAATTTTTCCAAAAGATACAAAAGTTATCCATGTAGGATATGAAGATCCAGATGGCAAACCCTATAGTTCCTTTGAAAAAACACTCAAACGCATTACTATGGAACTTATCCCAATTGTAAGATTTGAACTAGGTCTTTAGATGAGTTTAGCTCTCAGCCTGTTTTTACTAACACTCCTTTTTATAATTTGGCAACCTAAAGGGTTACAGATAGGTACTACTGCAATGATAGGTGCACTTCTTGCTTTAATCCTTGGAGTTGTAAGCTTTGAAGATGTGGTGCATGTTTTTAATATTATCTGGGATGCAACATTAGCATTTATAGGCATTATCATCCTCTCAATGGTACTAGATGAGATAGGTTTTTTTGAATATGCGGCCATTAAAATGGCAAAATTTTCTAAAGGAAATGGAGTAACAATGTTTTTTTACTCCATCCTCCTGGGATCATTTGTATCAGCACTCTTTGCAAATGACGGCGCAGCACTTATACTTACACCTATCCTTTTGGCAAAAATGAGAGTATTACAACTCAATACAAAAACAATCATTGCATTTTTACTTGCTGGTGGGTTTATAAGTGATGCAGCTTCACTTCCTTTTATCTTTTCTAATCTTACCAATATCGTTACAGCGAATTATTTTGATATAGGTTTTATGCACTATATAAGTGTAATGTTTTTTCCTTTTATTGTAAGTACTCTTTGTAGTATGCTTATACTTTTTCTTGTATTACATAAAAGTATTCCAAAATTTATTGATATTAATTTATTACCAGAAGCATCAAGTGTTATCAAGAACACAACAATGTTTCGATTTTCCTGGATCTTTTTACTTATTTTATTTTCTAGTTATTTTATTGCAGAAACATACCATCTGCCAATCTCCCTTTTTGCCCTTGGTGGAGCCATCCTTTTTCTTATCATAGCAGCTTCTTTCAAAAGTGTTGAGCCTTTTCATATCATAAAAGAAGCACCTTGGCAAATTGTATGGTTTTCATTAGGACTATACATTGTAGTTTATGGTCTTAAAAATGTTGGACTAACACATGAACTCACCCATGTATTACAATACCTTAACACGCAATCTCAAATATTTGCAGTGCTATCTACAGGATTTTTATCAGCAATACTTTCTGCATTTATGAATAATTTACCAACAATAATGGTTATGGATATAGCACTTAATGATATTGGTAATCATGCTATGATATATGCGAATATTATAGGATCTAATATTGGTCCAAAAATGACTCCCTTTGGTTCACTTGCAACATTGCTATGGCTCCATTCTTTAGAAAAAAAAGGTATATCTATCAGCTTTATTAACTATGCAAAATTTGGATTGATAGTAACACCACCTATTTTGTTCATGGTACTTTTAGCACTTGCATACATATACAAATAAGCTCATACTTAAGAACTATTTAGCTATAATAGTGACAAAACTCTTCTTTAAGAGCTACTTTAACATACGGAATAACTTATGCAAACACAAAACTACTTTTTAGAACTTGGCCTCATTAACACACTTAAAATTGACAGATTCGCAACTCCTGGAGCATATTTAATGGCTCAAGATGGAAAAGATGTTCTTCTTCCTGGACAATATCTTACACCCAAGATGAAAGAAGGAGATTTAATCGATGTATTTTTATACACTGATTCAGAAGACAGATTAGTAGCAACTACACAAACACCAAAACTCAAACTTGATGAGTTTGGACTTTTAGAAATAGTTGATATTACCCCTTTTGGTGCATTTTTAGATTGGGGACTTCCAAAAGATCTTCTTCTTCCTAAAAAGCTCCAAAAAACAACTGCTGTATTAGGTGAAAAACGTTTTATCAAAATTATATATGATGAAAAAACCCATAGATTAGTTGCTACAGAAAAGCTTGGTGACATGTTCGATAGAAAAATTATAGGACTCAAAAAAGGGCAAAAAGTATCTGCAATAATCCTGAGTAAAACACCACTAGGCTATAAATGTTTAGTTGAAAATAAATATGAGGGATTGCTCTATCATAATGAAATTTTTGAAGAGCTGCATATAGGTGACGTAAAAGAAGTATTTGTAAAAACACTACGAAAAGATGCAAAACTAGATCTGAGCTTAAAACAACCTGGAACAAAAAAGGGCGCAGCCGGATCACTGAAAATTATTGAACAATTGCAAAAATCAAAAGGGATGATGCCATATAACTACAAAAGTGACGCAACACTAATTAAAGAAACATTTTCAATGAGCAAAAAAGAGTTTAAAGCAGCCCTAACACAATTAAAAGAAAACAATACTATTGAAGTAAAAGAAACTGGTATATATCTTCTCAAGAAATAACACTATGGCAAAGAAAAAACCTATTGATATCAAAAGTCTAGATCTCTCTTTTATTGAGAATGGTGTAACATACCACCTTATACGTTATTATCCTCAAACAATGACAATAGATACTTATAGATATGAAAATAATAAAAAAATCGATCTTTTCACCATACCTTTTGCCCATATTCCCAAAAGATTAAAAAAAATAATAAAAGGATAAAATGATTAAGAGAGGAATACCCTCTCACTATGCTTTGAATTTACACAAAAGATTGTATATAAACAAGAAGAATCGTAAGTAAGATTATATATCTTAAGTGTTACAATAATGTTAATCGATCATAATAAAGGAGAGATCTATGAAAAAATGTAATTCACTACAAGAAGTAAGAGATGAAATTGATATTTTAGACAGAAAACTTGTGGAACTAATCTCACAAAGAAGCCATCTAATACGCCAAGCTGCTGCATTTAAAAATAGTGTTGAAGAGGTAAAAGCACACGAGCGTATTGATAACATCATGCAAAGTGTACGCAAACGTGCAATTGAACTTAACATTAATCCAAATATGATTAGTGAACTTTTCAATATAATGATCGATGAAATGGTAGAAACAGAAATTGCAGAATTTAGGAACCAGGGTAAGTTTTAATACTTGCCTATGGAAATAAACAATTAAACTTCTACCTAACCAAATCACTGGATATTATTATAAAAGCTATTTAAATAACAAGGGAGAGTAAAAAAGGGGAGTAAAGCCAATAAAAATACGATGTGGAGATTATTAAACATTAAACATTAAAGATATAAAGAGTAAAGTTAAAAGATATGGTAAAATAAAGTGAATAAGAAAAGAGAAACTGATC
>Ga0256843_1000116_pt1 | contig 67814 bp, 103 predicted proteins | sample AlvinellametaG_FD_191572 | JGI IMG/M metagenome (GOLD analysis project Ga0256843, IMG submission 191572) | Pompeii worm associated microbial communities from hydrothermal vent at the East Pacific Rise, Pacific Ocean - Alvinella | ecosystem: Host-associated > Annelida > Integument > Unclassified...
GTCTTGCATTTATTTTAGACCTTATTTTGGAGTTTTAAAGAGGGGCCGGGGCCCCAAAGAAAGTTTTTAATCAATTAAGATTATGTTGTTGGTAATGCAGTAGTTTGAATTGCACTATTTGTACAGCTATCATATGTAATAGATTTGTCATTAACTTGTGAATTAGTTACAGTTACAGAATAACCGTCAACTCCATTATCACATGTACTTGTTTCGATAACAACTTTATTTCCTTTTGATACAGTTGTTGTTCCAATATCTATTACATTTCCGTCTGAATCAGTTCCTTCTAGTGGACAGATTCCATTCGTTAAATCTTTAAAATCACATGTAGCTGTTCCATAACTTTGCTCATTAGCATAAGCTGTTTGCTCTGCTGCAATTGCATTTCTTGCGTCATTTTTCATAGAAGTTGTAAGAGCTGTTGTTGTTGAATCTTGAAGATTTGCAATTGCAAAACCAGCTAATATTGCAATAATTGCCATTACAAATAGTAACTCAACTAATGTAAAACCTTTTTTCATTCCTGTCTTTAATTTCATTTTTTTCTCCTGTTTTTTATTTTTTTATATTAACTATTTAGACTAAATATCATTAGTCTGTATAGCACCGTCAGTACACGAATTAAATGTAACAATCTTTGCAGATTGAGTATTCGTAACTGATACCTCTAATCCGGCTGTTCCGTCGTCACACGTTATTGTATCAGAAGAAAGTGAATTACCTTTGGAAATGGAAAATACTTCTCCATTTTCTCCAATACATTGACCATTTGTATCGTCAACGCCTTCTGTACATGATACCGTGTCATATACCTGATTTTCTGCAAACCAACTTTGCTGAGTAGATATAGCATTTCTGGCGTCATTCTTCATTGAATTAACAATAGCAACACCAGTAGAGTCTTGAAGATTTACAATAGCAAAACCAGCTAAAATAGAAATTATTGCCATTACAAACAATAATTCTATTAATGTAAACCCTTTCTTAACTCTCATGATAACCTCCAACAAAGTTTTACGTTATTAAATATAACTTTTTTTATATAGCGGACTTTTATTTCCATTTTTGACAAAAATCACATTTTTTATGGTATTTGTAGTTAAATTTTGGTAAAAGTTGATATCCTTTTATCCACCCTTTATCTATTCCTATCCACCCATATTTTGTATATTTTTTTGTTTTAATTACTGTTCCTTTTTTTATTTTTCCAATTTTTAAAGAAGGACATTCTACTGGTTCTTTGTATATATTTGTGGTTTTTACAACTTTAAATGTTCTGTTCTTTTTAAAATAGTTAAAAGATTGTTTTTTTACATTTTTACAAGTGTCTTTTTTTACAAAAGAATTTTTTATTTTATTTTCTTTTATAAATTTCCATTCTGAATTACAATGTATACATTTTTTTATTATATTTTCATTTGTTGCAACTGATATTTTAAGATCTTTATCTATATTTAATTCATTGTAATCATTATATTGTTTTACATTTATTGTTGACGCAAATAAAGCGCCAGAAATAAAAAATAAAAAACTTATTTTTTTTATCATTTCTTATCCTTTTTAGTCTTGATTTTCTTCATAGTAATCATATAATCTTTCTATACAACTATCAACTGAAGAACAACTTATTTTCTTTCTTGAATCAATAACTGTAATATATGTTTCTCCAAGACCAGAATCATTCCATGATATTTGATCCCATGTTAAATATGTTGCTTGTTTTTCGTCGTCACCTGGAACAACTGTATTACAAAAATATGTACCTTCTATATCGTTATCAATAGATTCTGTATAAAAATTACCTATAAACTCTTGAGTTGTATCGTCATTACAGAAAGGAGTTAACATTGTACACATTTTTCTTACTGCATGCATTGCTCTTACTTTACCACTTCCCATAATTTTTGTATTGTTATGATAATTCATATTTTCGAAATCAAAATAATGTCTAAACATATTTCTCATTCTAAATCTTCCATTTTCATTAACTGTTATGTTTTTTGCTTTTACGTGAAAGTAATCTTCACTTCCACATGTATCATTTTCAATTTCAAAATCAGCGTCTTCTTCAATCACAATATCATTTGCAACTATTTCTCCAAATCCAGCACGATTTCTAACTCTTACTGTATGTTCTAAACCAGCATTTCTTATTGTTAAAGTATTTGAACTTAAATGACCATTATCTTCCATATATATATCACAACCACCATATAGAGTTATATTGTCATATTTTTGATCACTATTTATATATATAGCTTGTCCAGAATTACAAACTAAATCTTGATCTGAATTTATATTTATATTTATTTCTGGAATATGTTGAAAATTTGGATAAGGTACTTCAACATTTTCAGCAAATTCTTCAACTTGAACATTTGGTTCAATTGTTAATTCATGTTCAGCATAAGCTACTTCTATATTAACTCCTGACTCTAAATGAATAGATCCTTTATTAAATACACTTTGAAAGTCATATGTATATTCAAATTGAAATTGATTCATATTTGCAAAACATTCAACTTCTGTATAATCTCTTGGATTCATAATTGTAAATTTATCTAGAATATCTTGATCTTGTGTATATATTGAAAAATCAGGATCATACATTTCAGTTGTTTCAACTTCACAAGTGTCAGGATTATATGTATATGTACATAAGTTTATATCTTCTTCTAAGTCATAATTTTCTGATTTTATAACTGGAACATAGTTTTTGGCAGAAGCTAGTCCTTGTTGAACAAGTTCTCCTAAAATTTCTTTTCCTTTATTTGTTCTTGTTTCTGAAATTAAAATACCTTCTGTTTCAGATAAAGGAAGAAACCATACTGTATTTTTTCTTTTATTAAATTCATAATTTTCCATAGGACCATTTTCAATAGAAGAATAAATTGGAAAATAATTTGTATCATATTGATCACATAATTGGTCTGCATTTTCACAATCATTCCAATTTGTATCCATTTTTAATTCTCTTTTTGCTAAATCCATTCTATTTTCAGAAAGAGAAAATGCTCTTTTCTTATCTAAAAAATTTATCATTTTATTTTGTTGTGTACCTAAATTATTTGTTAAATCTTGATAATATAAACCAAGTAAAACTAAAAATCCCAATAATGGTAATGCTAAATTCATGTCTTATTCCTTAAAATCCAAAATTTTGTTCATAATTTTGAGAGTCTTGTTTTATACTTAAACTAATATTATACAACTCTTGTGAAAAGGAGGCGTCAGATATATTATTAACAATAATTCTATTGTCTCCTTCTTCAATATATTCTTCTGCACAGTCTAATATTTTTCTTAATGAGTGTGTGTCTGAGTCATAAAAATATTCAATTGAACAATCTGGATTTCTGTATATTTTTAAAGAAGTTCCGTCGTCTGAAACATAAAAAAGTTTTCCAAAGGATTTGTTCTTTTGAATATCATATGTATATTCGTATATATCACCAGTTTTTGTATATTTTGCTGTTTCTAATTGTGAGAAAAATGGTTTAAACATTTCTGTTATTCCAGCAACAACAATAACAATAAAAGCCATTCCAAATAGTGTTTCTATAAGAGAAAAACCTTTTTTATTTTGATACTGCAACATATAATGCTCCTGTTTCACAATTTTTTTCATTTTCTGTTCTTGCATATCCTGTATTTTCATTTCCTTCTATGCATTGATTGTAAGTTAATAAATTTACGTCTATTTGATCTTCTACTCCGGAACATGTTGCTGAAAAAGATAAAGTATAATTATCCATAACTGTATCTGAATCATTTATATTTACTTCTCCTTCAATATTTTTTAATTGTTTACATTTAAATTCAGCTTTTTCAATCATATAATCAAAATATCCTGTTTTTTGAACAGCAAATTCTGTATTATTAAATTCTTTATAAATGTATGAAGCAGAGAATATTATAGACGTAATTGCACTTAATATAATAATTGTTATTCCTAATTCTGCTGCTAAAAATCCTTTTCTCATATTTTAATTCCCCTATATTGTTTTCATAACCTGACCTACTATTGAGAAGATAGGCATATATACTGCAATAATTATAATTCCTATTAGAATCGTAACAAATATTCCAGTTATCTTTGCAAAGGAGGAAATAATTAAATCTGACGTATTATGAAAGTCTTTTTCTGCAAAGATTTTTGCTTTTTCTAACTCTCTAACCATTTTACCTGTTGCTTCACCTTGTTTAATGATATCTTTGTATACTTTAGGTAAATATGTTGAGTAATTTATAGATTCTTCTAAGGAATTACCTTCCTTTAGAGATTGTCTTATTTCTTCTATGTCTTTTTTATATTCTTCATTTTCTTGTGAATCAGAAATCATTTTAAAAGATTGTTCAACTGGCATACCTGCTCTATGTAATATATATAAGTTAAGAAGAGTTAAATATACCGCTAGTGAAGAATGAAATCTTCCAATTATTGGAAAATTAAAAATAAAGGCGTCCCAGTTTTCTTTATATTTAAAGTTGTTTTTATATATTTTTTTATGAATTATGATTATACTTGCAATAATAACAACGATTAGCCACCAATAATGAGTTAGAAAGTCTGTGGCATTCATAACAATAATTGTTAATGCTGGTAACCCTTCTCCTGTATTAAATTGACTTTGTAATCCTTTAATCGGATTTAACATAATAGGAACTACAAATAATAAAATAGCAAATGCAAAAGAAATTAAACCAATTGGTTTAAATGTAGCTTTTCTCAAAGAGCTTTTTATTTTATCTTGTTCATAGTAAAGTTTTGATAATTCATTAAAGATATCAATTATTTTACCGGTTTCTTCACCTATTTCTATCAATGAAATAATATTTTTTGGAAGGATTTTTGGTTCATTTAAGGCTTCTGTTAATGAAGTTCCTTTATTTAGACTATTTTTTACTTTATTTATAAAAAGAAGCATATTATATGAAAAACCCTCTGTTAAAAAGTTTTGTAAACTTCTACTTGGAGATAAACCTACTTCCATTTGTGTAGCAAGCTTTTCAAAAAACATACCGAACTCTTTATCTTTTACCTTTCTTGTAAATACTTCCCATTTAGCTAAAAAAGGAGTTTTGTCTTGTAATTTTACTTCTTTTATTCCTTGTTTATTAAGTTCTTTTATAGCTTTTTCTTCTGTTTCAGCTGCTAGAACCCCTTTTATTTTTTTCTTTCTTTTTCCAATATATCCAAGGTATTTAAATAATCTTAATTCGTCATTCATTCCCTTTCCTTCAAATTTTTTTTAATTATACAGTTTTTAAATTTGATTTACTTGGGATTGAACAGTTTTAACTTAAAACTCCATTTATATATCTTTTTATTTCTTCTTTTGAATAACCAACTATATTATATTGATCAAATTCATTTAAATCTATAAAATCATATTCACTATGTTCTATATTTAAAGATACTTTATCTGTTTCTTTTAGATAATAAATAAAAGTATTACATTTAAATGGTTCTCCATTTTCCCATGAAACTATTTTTTTACCAACTAATTTTAAATCATTTAAATCAATATTTATACCAACTTCTTCAAAAATCTCTCTTTTGGCCCCTTCATAAATATCTTTATCAGTTTTTTCAACTTTTCCACCAATAAAGTTCCAACGGCCTGGCGCAAGTTTTTTTATTTCTGCTCTTTTTGCAATTAAAAGTTTATTTGATTTATTTATTAAAATTGTTTGAGTTCCTATTATCATAACAGTCCTTTTTATTTTTATTATAAGATAAAAGGACTTATATGTAGTTTAATCTACCTGATTATTTATTTTATATTCAAGATCTTTTTTATCTGTTGCTATTTTTAAAGCTTCTTCTCTTGTAATAACTTTATCTTTAATATAATTTATTAAAGTTTGATTATATGATTGAGAAAAAGGTGTAATATCTAAAGAACCAGAAATTTGTTGATCTTGTCCACCTTCTTTTAATATATTTGAAAGAGCACTTGTAAAAGTTAACATTTCATAGTTTAATATTCTTCCATGTCTTGGTTTTAAACCTCTTTTTTCGGCTTGTTCTTCTGATAAAGGCTCAATTGTTTCTAATCTTTGAGCAATAACACCTAATAATGAAGAACTTAGTCTATCTCTTGTTAATGATTCATTGTCAGACATAGCTACAATCCTTTGTATCGTTGATACTGTATTGTCTGTATGTAAGGTTGAAAAAACCATATGACCTGTCTCAGCGGCTTTTAATGCAAGATTAAGAGTATCTATATCTCTAATTTCCCCAACTAGAATTACGTCAGGATCTTCCCTTAGGGCAGCTTTTAATCCATGAGCAAAAGAAGGCATATCTCTACCTAATTCTTTTTGAACTACATTTGATTTTATACTTTCATGTGTATATTCAACTGGATCTTCTAATGTAATAATATTTTTTTCAAATGTTTTATTAACTTGTTTAATCATTGCAGCAAGAGTTGTTGATTTTCCTGAACCTGTTGGTCCAACAACAAGAAATAGACCAGCTTTTTTATTTGCTGCCATAGATAAACCTTTATAGATTTTATCTGAAAATCCTAAATTGATTAAATCTCTTGGTTCTGCTGTTAACGTTCTTAAAACTATATAAAATCCACCATTATATTTTCCTGCATTAACACGAAATCTATATTTATCTTTAATTAAAATTGCATAACCTGCATGACCATAATCTTTTATTTCTTTCATTACAAAATCAATTGAATCTTCTGGTAAATATGAAAGTGTATGATTAAATATAGCTTTTGTATCTTCAACAGATAAAACACCATATTCGTCTTGTTGTTTCATTTTACCCATGATTCTAAAACCTATTTTATTTTTAGAACTGATATGGATATCTGTTCCTTCTTTTTCAAAAATACTTTCTACCATTCTTTCAAATGTTTCTTTTTTCATTGTTTTTTCCATTTGTTCTAAATTTAATTTTATCTTTGTTCTATTTTGTAAATCTATAAAACCACATTTTTTACAGACAAAGTCTTCAAAATCATGATAACAATTTTGTTGTTCTTCTGTTATACTCATAACTATTCCTCCTTCTTTGAATCGTAGATTGTATCTGGTTTAATAACTCTTTCAAGTTCGGCAATTGATATATCACCTGATTCAACTTTTTTTAAACCATTTTTCCAAAGGTTATTAAAACCTTCTTTTTTTATAATTCTTTTTAGTTCAATTTCACTTAAACCTTCTGATAGTGCATTTTTTATATTTTCTGTAACTTCTAAAACTTCAATAACAGCACTTCTACCTTTGTATCCTGTATCATGACATTTTTGACACCCTTTTGCTTCATATACAACATTTGTTTTTAAATTATATTTTTCTTTCATAAAATCATTAACTAAAATAGCTTTTTTACATGAACAAAGTTTTCTAACTAGTCTTTGAGATAATACACATGATACTGTTGAAGCCATTTGTTGAGGTGAAATACCAATATCTCTTAGTCTTGGAAATGCATTTGAAGAATCAGTTGCATGAAGTGTTGCTAGAACAAGGTGACCTGTCATTGCAGCTTTAACAGATATTTCTGCTGTTTCTTCGTCCCTTATTTCACCAATAAGAATAATATCAGGATCTTGTCTAAGAAGAGCTTTTAAAACTTTTGCAAAAGTTAGGCCAGCTTGATCATTTACTTCAAATTGAACAGCGTCTTCAAAAACAATTTCTACTGGATCTTCAACTGTACTAATATTTTTATCTGGGAATATATGAAATAATTCATTAATAGTTAAATAGAATGTTGTTGTTTTTCCTTGTCCTGTGGCACCAACATTTAAAATCATTCCATATGGGTTTTTAAAATTATTTCTATATTTTTCTAAATCTTCTGGTTCAAATCCCAGTTCGTCAAGAGTTATATTAAATAATGACGTAGTTCTTTGAACCCTTAAAACAGAATTTTCTCCAAAAATTGTATTTGCTGTACTTACCCTAATTTCTAAACTTTCACTTTCTATTTCTAATTTAAATTTACCGTCCTGTGGTGTTCTTCTATTTGTAATATTTAGATTTGCTCTACTTTTAATTCTGTTTACAAGATATTTAGCATAGACTTTTTTAAATTCTTTATAAACAACAAGAGAACCATTCTCTCTAAATTTTACAACTGTTTTTGTTTTCTTTGGAAGAATATGTACGTCAGAAACTTCTCTCATTGTTGCTGCATACAATATTTCATAAAGTAGTTTATCAGCTGCTGAGGAATCAAAATCAATATCCTCGTCTTCTTCTGTTTCAAAATCAATATCGTCAATTTCATTTCCTGAGCTTTTTTCAAGAAGATATGTTTTTAATTTTGCAAATTCATATCTTGGAAGAATAAATATTTTACTTACTTGTTCTTCGTCTTTGATTTTTAATATTTCAGGATTAAAAATATCTTTTATATTTTCTGATTCTTCTAGAAGAATCTCATTTCTTGTAGAAAACATAATGTCTTTATCTTCATATTGAAGAGATTTTTGAACATTTAATTCTTTTATTTCAAATGACGGTAATTCTTCTGCGCCGATTATTGCTAATAGTTTTCTATCTTTTTCATTCAAGATATTAAACTCCTTTCCTTATAGTTTTTTTCTTTTTCATTGGTTTCTTTATTTTATATACAGTTAGATAAACATTATAGTTGTCTTTATGTTTTATACTTTTTTGGATAAATATATCAAAAGAGTATAAATTATCACTTTTTAGTTTGTCGAGAAGAGTATCTAATTCGTCTCTTGTTACTTCTTTTGTAATAACTAACATGTTTTTTTCATAGAAACCTCTATTATTATATAGAATAAATAATTCTTGTAAATTAATTGGTCTAATGTCTTTTATATTTTTTATTTTATTCTTTGTTTTTATTGTTCCTTCAACATAAAATAAATTATCTCCTACTTTTACAACTTTATTAAATTCTTTTGGATTATCTACATTTGATAAATATGTAGAATAATTTTTTCCCTTAAAATTCAATGACGCAATAGCTAAATCTTTATCTCTATTTAAAAATTCTTCTATTTTTTGAACTCTTGCATAATTTTGATTTGCATTTTTAAAGTTTTGTCTTTTTTTATTCATTTCTTGAATTCTTTTTTGTTCTAATTCATATGCTTTTTTTTCTTCATATACTTTGTATCCATAAAATCCTCCACTAGCTAATAAAAGAACAATCGAACCTAAAATCAATTCTTTTTTATATTTCTTTAAGAATAAAGTATATTTTGTTTCTTCTTTAGGTTTAAAGAAATTTTTAAACTCAGAAAATAAATCTACTTTTGTAGAAATAAGTTCTATCTCATTTGGATTTATATCCTCTTTTATTTCAACGAATACAAAAGTATCTAATTCGTAAATTTCTTTAATAGAATTCAAATTCTCTACTAATAAATGGGTACTTATATAATAAAATTCAGCTGTCTCAGAATATTTTTCATAAAATGCTAAAAAACTAGCAATTTCAAGTGACATTTCGGATTCAATACTTAGTTGACCATTTTCTTTTATGATAATGCTTAATTTATCATTAAACTCAAAAAAGATAACAGTATTGTTTAACTCGTTTAAGTTATTTTTAAGAAATGTTAAAGCTTTGATAAGATTTCGAAAATCAAATGAATTTTTATCTAATTTTGTTTCTTCGAAAATATATATCCATTCTTTACTTATTATAAAATAAACTGGATTTATAAATTGCTCTTTGTAGTGCTCTTTTATCTTTTTTAATATTTCTTTTTTATTTGAGCTATCTTTTACGTCTAAAAACATTTTTTCCTCTCTTATTTTGACAATTGTTCGTGTTGTTTTTTATATCTTTCTTCTTCTCTTTTAATTTTTGCTTCTTCAGATTTTCTATCTTTTTCTTCTACAAACTTAATTAATCTTGGCATAGCTACAATAATAAAATCTGAACTTGCTTGTCTTTTTGCGTCACCAGTTGGAACATATACTTGACTACCTTCATTATTTGATTTACTTGAACTTTTTATACCTCCAAGAACAATTACGTCTCCTGGTTTTATTCTAAAAGTAGTATTTAATCTTTTTGGAGCTTGTTGAGGTAAATTAAATGTTCCTGCTATACCAGCTTGTATAGTTTTATCTCCAAGGTATTGATTTATACCTAATCCAACTGATAAGAAAATTGTATCGTCTGATAATACAGTTGGTAAAACAGTTAAATCAATCCCTTCTTCTACATTTGCTAAATCATAAGATACAGTATTTCCTGCGTCACCAGTTATTTGTTGTGGTTTAACATATGGATAATATTTTGTGTCTTTTATTCTTGCTGGGATATTTGGCATTGTTACAAGTTTAGGTTCAGATAAAACTTCTCCACTTGAATCACCTATGAAATAATTTATAACACCTGATAGTACTTCTCCTGACGTAGGTATTGAACCAGGAGTTGTTGGTAATGTTAAACTATCTCTGCTTAACTGTAAGCTAGATCCAGCAAGAGATAAACTACTTTGAATTAAGCCATTTTGAATAAGCGCACCAAATTCTAAAGAATAATCTTTTACTTTTTCAGAATCAACTGTTAAGATATATGTATCTACAACTATTAATGTTGAAAAATGTTTCTTTATTATATTTTTAATTAAATTTGTAGCTCTTTTTTCTTCTGACGGAGTTAATTTTGCAAAAACTACACCCATTTCTTTTGAAATAGATATTTTTGAACTAGAATCTCCATATGTTGTTGTAAAGTCAAGAGTTCTTTCTTTATTTCTTGTTACACCTGTATCTTCTTGGTTTATATACCCATTAATAATTTCATTACTTGTTAATTTCTTACTTTTATCAGTTGATTTATCTGAATTTATATTTTTGTAATTCTTTGAGTTAGTGTTTGTATTGTCTTCTTGAGCAAATTCACTTAATTCAGGTGTTATTTTCATAGAACTAGTTTTACTTTTTTTCTTTGATCTACTTTTAGATTTCTCTAATTTTGAACCTGATTTATTTAAGTAAGTTTTTTTTCCTTTTATGTCTTCTGTATTTGAATTACTTTTTGTAAAATCTTTTAATAGCGTTTTATCTTTACTTTCTCTTGTATTTCCATTTTTTGTATGTTTATTGCTATTTTTCTTTTCATAGTCTTCTTTTTCATTCCAGCTTTCTTTAACTGTACCTTGAAATGTAACTTCGTCTAATGAAATTTTTAAACCGTCTTCTAATTCTTCAAATATATCTTTTTTTAGTTCTACATTGATAGGATCTTTTCCATTTTCACCTGTATTGTAAACTGTTTGAAGTCTTTCCATAGAAAAGAAAGGGAATGAATATATTATATTTTTTGTTCTTGTAAATTTAATAACTCCATTGTCATATGTCCAGTATACATTTGCCATAGACGCAGCAACAGTTAAAACTTTTTTTGCACTTCCTTCCAGGACACCATTAAAACAAATTTCTCTTTGAGCAATAGAATCTTCTACAACAGCTGGAAATCCTATTCTTTTTGAAAATTCTTGTAATGTCATACTTCTTGTGAAGCTAACCTTTAGTTTTATATCTGGAATATCATGATTTATATTATCTTGTTTGTAAACAAAATTATCAACATATATCCTTTCAATTGGTTTTGTATGATCTGTTTTCTGTCTAATTCTACTTACTTGGTTTTTTATTTTTTTATCAAATTTTGTATCTTTTAAATCTGGTGGTGTTATCTCTTTTTCTGAACAACCCATTACTCCTAATGATATTGCTGTTATTAAAGATAATGATATGATTTTTTTTGATATATTTTTCATTCCCTATGTCCTTTTTCATATTTTATTTTAGAAGTATATTACTTTTTTATTTCAAAAAGTTAGTTAGTAATTATTTATTATATATTCTATTGCTTTTTCTGCATTTATTTTACCATAAGCATAATAATCATTCCAACCATTTGTATAACTTACCCCACCTATTTTTTCTGCTGAATTTATAATTGCTTCTCTTATTTGATCTGGTGTTAGATTTGATTGTTCTGTTTGAAGTAATCCTATTATTCCAGCAACTAGTGGTGTTGAAGCTGAGGTTCCAGCAAAATACGTATATTTTTGATCTTGTAATGTATCTAAATTATCTATATAGTATGAATTATCCCATTCTACTTTTGTTGTTACAACACCATGATCTCCGGCAGGAGCTAATATATCCATATTTGAACCATAATTAGAATAATAAGCTATTTCATTATTTTCATTACTTGCTCCAATACCTAAAACGGCAGAATCTTCACATTCATATTCAATTCCGTCTTGATCTAATGATTCCCCTTCATTCCCACAAGCAAAAACTATTGAAATATTTTTATTTTTTAAATCTTCAAAAAGATATCTTTCTGTATCTGATTCAATTGTTGTTGACCAACTATTTGATATTGTTGTTGCACCATTTTCTTCTGCAAATGTAAAAGCATTTATAATATCTTGATCTGATACATATGTTGGGATTTTTATCAAAATATAATTTGCATTTGGTGTTACTCCAATTAAACCTACACCATTATTTTGTGCAGCTAGAATACCAAACACCATTTGACCATGAGTAGATTCACCTTCTTTGCAAGAAATGTCTTCACTATCGTCTCCTATATTTTTTGTTGCAATAATATTTGTTGATAATGTATCTTCATGTGTTAAATCAAAACATGTATCTATAATTGCTATTGTAGCCCCTTCACCTTGATTGTATTCTTTTGCTGCTGTTATTGAGCTATTTGCATATTTGTTTACATAGTATAAATCAGGTGTATCATGAAAACTCCATTGATATTTTACAAATGGATCCTCTCCGGTATATGTGTCTGTTGGTGTATCAACAATTGGCTCAGTGATTGGAAGAACTGTATCTCCTCCTCCGCCTCCACAACCAATTAAAAAAACAGCTGATAAAACTAGAATTGATTCTTTTATCATTTCCATTTCACTTCTTTTTCTAATACTGGTTCAGCAAAACTAGTTAAATTATTTTCATATAATTCATTAGATATTTTTATTGCTTGTCTAGGATTTTTTGCTTCAATAATATATATATCTCCATACATTTTTTTTGCTTTATATTTTTTTAATATTTTGTTGAAAGCTTCTTTATCTTTTGCTTTAAACATAACCTTTTTTCCTACATTTATACTCTTTTTTGTTCCTTCAATTTTAAAAGATTCTTTTGTTTCATTATCTTCTGTACTTTTTAAACTTAGTTCTTTTAAATTTTCTTTAAGTTTTATTTTTTTTCCGTTATTATAAAAATATATATCGTCAGCTTGTGCTAAACTATATATACAAAATATTGCTAATATAAAATGTTTCATGTTTATTTCCTCTCTATTATATATGGTGGTATTGGTGAATATACAAATGATAAATCAAGATCTTTACCTTCTTCTTCAGTTTTTACATTAAAACCACAGTTAATACAAAACATTGCACCTGGAATAAGATTCCATACAAAACTTGGTAAAGGATAAACAAAGATAGAAGATTCCCCTTCTACAATAGATATAAAAGTTTCACTTCCAAATTTCTTTATAACTTTTGATACTGTTTTTGCATATTTACTGATAATTAAATCCTCAAAATCTCTTTCTTCATTTGAATGGTCCATAACCAATGCATTATTATATTTATAATTAATTAATATTTCTTTAAAAATCTCTTTAAAGGAGGATTTCATGAAAATAGGATATTTCATTGAGAATTTATTTATTTTATAATTTTTTTCTTTATATATAGATAAATATAAAATATCTTTAAAAGGAAAGTATATAAAGGAGAATAATGGTTCTCCATTTTCTATATATGCAATATCAATAGATATCTCTTCTCTTATTGTTTTATTTATTTTTAAAAGAGAATGGGTCCAAGCTGTTTCTATTTTTTTATTCTTATGAGAGATAAAAGATTGTTTACTGATTATGTCTTGACTAAAACAATCTGGGAGATCATTTTTTATAAAAGTTTTAAAATGAGTATATAATTCAGAATCAAGTTTTGCTTTTTCATAACCCTTCATAATCCTTCCCGGGATAATATTATTCCTATCTAAAATATTTTTTACTTCTAAGAAATATATTCCAAAATAAATTAAATTGGTTTTTAATATTGTTAACTCCATATATTTTCCTGTTTTTTTAAATTTTCGATAAATTATACATTTTTTTAAATGGAATTTCTTATTTGTTCCCTAATGTAGGGAACGAATGAAGTACTACTCTATATAGTAGATATTTACTTCTTCTGAATAATGTCCGTTTGAATGACCACCCCAACGGAAATCAAGAAATCCTTTTGACGTAATCAATGTATAAAAAGTCCATGTTGAAGAATAATCCATGGATTTTTCTTTTTTAGACTCTGTCTTTACTTTTAATTCTAAGAATGTAGAACCTTCAACTTTTCTTGGATCTCTATCTATTTGATCAACAGATACTTCTTCTGAACAATCTTGTGGGTGAGAAAATTCTAGAAAAGAACCGTCTTTGAAAACTATTTTTACTAGTTCACTAAATTCTTCTAATCCTTCAATTTTTGAGATATATTTACCTCTACAAATATCTGTTGCTCTTTTTCCTGTTACAAATATGCGTTTCATAATATAAACCTTTTAATAAATTTAACTATACAGAGATAGTATTATTTTGTTATATGTTTATTTACACAAAAATATTCTATTGTTGTCTTGCTTTTTAATTCTTTTTGAATTTCAATTACTTTGCATGTTTCATTACAGTCAGGAACTGCAATTATTGTATTTTTATCTTTATAAAATTTTATATTTTCATTTTCTCCAAATGATTCAAATATTTGAGCTTCATTATTTTTAATCAAAAATGAATTTTCTTCTTTAAATTTGATTATTTCTTTTGTTTTATAATTATAAGTTTGTTTATCTGTAAAAATTTTTTTTACTTTTACACAATTTAATTCTCCGGCATTCAAAGATAAAGCTAAAAGTATTGACGTTATTATTATTTTCATATTTTTCCTTTTTAGTATATTCTTCCTGTAATTTGATTTGCTATTTTTTCATAAAGATTTAAAAGTTCTTCTTGATAAGATTCTTCAATGTTTAATCTATACCCTAACCACATATATAAAGATAAATGTTTATGCATATCTTCTAATTCATTTAAATACATTTTTTTTATTTTTTTTAAATCATAATAATTTTCAAATTTAACTAAATTACCTCCTTGTATATATTCAATAAACATTTGTAAAATCATTTCAGATAAATAACTTCTTTTTGGCATAGGTGCAAAAGCTAAACTATATTTATCTTTCAATTTTATATTTGCTGTTTTATCAATTAGCTTTGCTGTTTCATAGAATTCTTCTATATCAATCATTTCAAATAATTCTTCTTTATCATTAAAAAAATATGAATAATCTTTTATTATTTCTGATAATAAATTATTATATTCTTTTGATTTAGAAAACTCTTTGATATGTTCAAATTCTGGAAAAAACATTGCTGTTTCAATATCTTCAAGTTTTTCTTTGAAAGATAGTGCAAGATTTTTAAATTCTTTTATTGAATTCCCTTCAAGTACACCTACTTCACCATATTCATATAAACCATATCTTCCAGCTCTACCAGCTATTTGTTTAAATAAAGAATGATCTATATATCCTTCTTCATATCCGTCATATTTAACTAAAGAACTAAATATAATTCTTTTTATATTTAAGTTTAATCCTAAACCAATTGCGTCTGTTGCAATTAAAATATCTCTTTCTTTATTATTAAATTGTTCAGCTTGTTTAAGTCTTGTTGACGGAGGTAATGAACCGTATACTAACGCTGTACTTTTTCCCGTTTCTTCAATCTGTTCTTTCATATTATAGATATCATTTCTTGAGAAACAAATTACGGCGTCACCTTCTTCTAGATCATTAATTGTTAATGGTTCTTTTATTACTTTTAATTCTGAAAGTCGTTCATGTCTTTTAATTTCTAATGTATCTCCACATTTTGTTATTATTTTTCTTATGATAGATTCTGTATTATCTGAACCAATTACATATACTTTTTTAGCTTTTATTCCCATTAGTGCTCTAGTCCATGCTGCACCTCTTTTACTATCTTCAATTAATTGAATTTCGTCAATAATAGCTATATCGTATTCTTTATCAAAATTAGCCATTTCTATTGTTGAAGAAACATGTGTTTCATTTTCTGAAATAATTCTTTCTTCTCCTGTTATTAAGGATATATTAAGAAAAGAACATTCGTCATAAATCTCTCGTGCAAGTAATCTTAATGGTGCTAAATATATACCTGTTTCGGCTTCTTGAAATTCTTTTATAGCATTATATGTCTTTCCACTATTTGTTGGCCCTAAATGAGCGATAACTCGTCTTTTTATCTCTCTTGCCTGGTAAAAAAACTTTTCTATATCTGTCAATGAAGCTTTTGCTCTTAATAGTTTTTCTTCTTTTAACTTTTCTTCTTTCTTTTTACATGATTCTTCATTGTATTTATCGTATATATCAGTAAGATCAATTTTAAAAGATTTTCTATGTATAGCTTCTTTTAACAGTGTTTTTATTTCTTTTGTCATTTCTTTTTTATCTACATAGGGTGGATAATATTTTAATACTTTTCTTTTATTTAGAAGTTCTTCAAAATATTTTGTCATAAATATTTCTTTTATTTGTGAGTTTTCAATATGTTCAAATAATTGAATTATTTCCTCTTTCTCATATTTTATTGGTTCAAATAAAGATAAAGATTCTTTTAAAAAATCATTCCACATATTTTTTGAGTTAACTTCTATAAAGTTAGATAGTATGAATCTTTCTTTAGCTAAACTTACTAATTCTTTTTTTATTTCTCTGAAATATTTAGAATCTTGAATTGCTTCTGTTATTTCTTCTATATTTTCTTCTATTATCTTTAATGCGTCAACTGCTTCCATATATACAGCTGACTTTACTTTTTCTGATAATAAAAATGGATAATTATGTACAATACTTTCGAAATCATTTAAGTTTATTTTAAGTTTCTTTAAACCTTTTTTTAAAATTCTATCTTTTCTCATAATTACCTCTTTTTTTCTTTATTTTACTATTTTAATTTAAAAGAATCTGCCTAATTCTAGTGTTTTTATTCTTTATTTTGGATAAACTTCTAAAAAAATAAGGAGTTTTTATGTTTAAAAAAACAATTTTAATTTCAGCTTTACTTAGTTCATTTCTAATGGCTAGTGATATTGATATGGGTGTAGGTTATTTAAGTCAAGAAATGACAGGGACAATTACTGTTAAACCAGATATTTCTGGTGTTGATTCTGTGTCTATAAATGACGATAAGGGAACAACTTCTGATAATGTATATGCTTATATAGATATAAAGGCAATACCATTCTTTCCTAATGTAAAATTTGATTATATTGCACCTTCTTTTAATTCTGATAGATTAAGTGCTACATATACTGGAACAGCTGGAACAGGAACAACTACAACAGACGGAAGTTATGCGCTTGATTCTACTCAAATTGGGGGATATCTTTATTATAATGTTTTGGCTTGGACTGATTTTGCAAGACTTGATCTTGGAATTGGAGCAAAATATGTTGATTATACGCTTGACGTTGTAGATAATAGTACAGGAACTATTCTTTATCAGGATTCTGATACAGTTTTTATTCCTGTTGCTTATGTTCACCCTGAAATTACTTTATTTGACGTGTCTATTGGTGCAGAAGGAAAAGGTGTCTCTTATGACGGTGATACATACTATGAAGTTAAAGCCGGCCTTGGATATGCATTTGACCTACCAGTAGGTAAACTTGGTTTAGAAGGTGGATATTATTATTCTAAATTAAAAACAGCTGACGACAGTAGTTTATTTAATGATACTGATATTGATATCACAACTGACGGTTGGTATGCTGGAATTAATTATCAATTTTAATCAAACCTTAAACAACTTTAAGGTAAAATAAAGAAAAAGGAGCCTATTATGAAAATTGATTTCATTAGTGATATTCATGAAAATCATTATCTTGGAAGAACTATTATTTCTGATTTAGACGATTTTATTGAATACATTTGGGGCCCTTCTCATAAAGACGGAAAGATATTATTTCTTCTTGGTGATATTGGTGAGCAAGTAGATAGAATTGTTTCTGTTTTAAAAAAGATCAAAGAAAAAAGAAACTATGAAAAAATATTTTATGTTCCGGGAAATCATGATTTATACTGGGAAGGTGAATTTGATACTTTTGAGAAAAAGTATGAAGCTATTAAGATAGCAATAGAGCCGCTTGAAGACATTTTTTGTTTAGACGGTGAAATCCATGAAGTTGACGGATTAAAGATCTCTGGTGCTACTCTTTGGTATGATATAAGCTATTTAAAAGATAAAAAACAATTATCTGAAGAAGAAGCAAAAAAAGAATTTATGAATCTATGGAATTTTTATATGTTAGACTCAAGAAGAACAAATAGTGATCCTTTAAAGTTTTTTAATGAGCAAGTTAAAAGAATAGAAAATGTTTATGACAAAGTTGATATATTTCTTTCTCATATAAATCCTATAAATCTTGACGCTTATTTTGATAAAAGATATAGAAATGAAGATTCAAACACGTTTTTTTCTTTTAATGGAAAACCTTTCATTAGAAATGGATCTATTAAATATTGGTTTTATGGCCATACCCATAATAGATTCAGAGGAGAATTTGTAAAAACAAAACTTTTTTGTAATCCACTTGGTTATCCAAATGAAAATCCATACAGAGAAGGATTTGTAGAGCAAGTAGAGGTTTAAGACCCCTCTACTTCTTTATAAACTTTTTCTAATTCTTCATATAAATTTTCAGAATCTAATAATCTTAACATAACAACATTATCTTCAACTTCTTTTGAATCTAAAATCCATGTTTTAATATATGTTCCTTCTTTGTATCCATGATCTTGTCTAAATTGATTTAAAATTGATTTACCTTTATATACTTTTTCTATATCTAGATTAACAACATTCGTAATAATGTAGTCAAAAATCATAACTATTGTTGCAAAATACATATACTTTTCTTCAATATCTCTTGTTTGTGCATATAAAATACCATTACTCATTAATTCTTCAAAGATAAAGATCTCTTTATCTATTCCTGAAATATCTTCCATTTTCTTTTGAATATCTGAGATTATTCTTTTTTTCATTTCTTCATTTTCAAATATTTTTAAGAAATAATTAACTGTCTCTTCTTTTAAAGATTTCTCCCAAATAAATGGTACATTTTGTTCATTTGGATAAACTTGATCTGAGCCATATCTTTCTTTTCCTTGTTGAACATATACATTGAACATAACTTCTATACCCATGGACATAATAAAGTGCCATAGATCAATAAGTTCAATTCCTACATTATCTATATCTATATTGTTTTCAATTCCTTTCCAGTGTTTCCAAGGATAACTATCTATCAATTCTGCTGTTTCCATGTATACTGTTCGGCCCCAGTTTATGGTTTTGCCTTTATTTGTCTTACCAAAAGGCCACAATGGCCCAGAAATATTTGTATTTAACTCCATTTGTTGAGATAGGAGTGTTTCAAGTAGTTCTTTATTCATGTTTTTTTCCTTAATTAAAAATTTTGTTTTCTTGTTCGTTTGTTAAAATAAGTTCAGCATTTTTCAGTTCTTGAATATTTTTTGAATCTGTATACGTACATGTTGATCTTATTCCACCTTCAATATCTACTAACTTATGATAAACTTTTCCTTTGTATGGAACCATTACGGTTTTACCTTCTTCTGTTCCATATTTTGGAATACCATTATGTTGAGATTCTTTTGCTGCCATTCCAGAAAATCGTTTAAACAGTTTTCCATTAACTTCTTCTATTATCCCAGGTGTTTCTTTATATCCAGATAACATTCCACCAATCATAACAAAGTCGGCGCCAGCAACAAATGCTTTCGCAATATCTCCTGGAACTTTACACCCTCCGTCTGAACAGATTAAAATATTTTTTCTTTTTTTATAAAGTTTATCAATCAATGATATTTGTGGTGTCCCGACACCTGTTTTAACTCTTGTTATACATGCAGAACCTGGTCCTATACCTGCTTTAATTATATCTACTTTTGCGTCTTCATATAATTCAACCATATCTTCTGTTCCAACATTTCCAACCATTAAAATTTTATCTTTACATAAATCGTCTTTAAGTCCTGCAACATATTCAACAACTGAAGTTCTATGTCCATTAGCTACGTCAATACAAACAGATTTAATTCTTGGTTCAGCTAAAAGTCTTTCTTTTAACTTTATTTTATCTTGTTCACTTGTTCCTCTTGATATAAATAAATTTCTATAATCTATTTTATTGTTATTTTCTTTATTATAAAGATCAATTTTATCAAAGAGATAAGAAATTGAATCTATTGATACATATTTATGGAGAACTGGGATCCAATTTCTTATAAGTAGTTCATATGCCATGTCAATATCTGTGATAGTATCCATATTTGCTGACATTATAGGAATAGGTTTCCAATTTTTCATAAGAGGATTTTCTTCGAAAGAAGAGTTTAAATTTATTTGAGATCTTGAATCAAGGTTTGACTTTTTGCTAAGAATTAGAACGTCATTAAATGAATAGTACTTTTGTTCTATTAACATATGATTCCTTTTTTGTGTTATTTTATAAAAGAGTTTTTAGGCCCTTTTCATATATATTATATCTAAAAAATAGTCATTATTTTAAGTGTATTCTAAGTGGTTTTTTATTATAATTTTACTGAATTTAAATTAAAGGAGTTGTTATGATTTTATCTTCTTCAAATGTAAATAAAATTAAAGAATACAAATCTTATATTCCAAATCTTGAAGTTATCCAAGGAAAAGATTTACCAGAAGTAAAAAGTGATTCAAAAACTGTAATAATTTATAAATCTTTTGATATGGGCCCTTCTTTTTTAGTTGAAGATACTATTTTAGAAGTAAATGGAAAAGAAGTTGTAGATATTCGTTGGAAAATAAATGAATTAAAAGAAGGAGATAAAGCTTTATGGATAACTCGTATCGCTTATAATAATGGCGATTCTATTGTTGTTTATAAAGGAGTTATCGAAGGAGTTATTACAAAAAATAAAATAGTTAAAGGATTCGGATTCGACCCTTATTTTATACCTAAAGGAAGTAAGAAAACATTGACAGAATTAGAAGACGAAAAACAAAAATATAGTGCTCGTTATTTAGCTATAAAAAATTTATTAAATAAAAACATTGAATTTCAAGTAAAAGTAGCTGATATATCTCCTTGGAAAGGAGATTATCAACACTAAAATAGTGTTGAAAGGAACATGCTTGCAAAATTTATTAGTATTCCTGTAAAGATAGAAAGAAATAAAACAGAGGCTTTTTGAGTAAATGCATAAATAATTATTCCACTCATAAAAGCAAATAAAGCTAATATTTTACCAAGAGATCCTTCTAACCATTTTATAAGTTCTTGTTGGAAATTCTGAAAAGAATCTTGTGAACCAATTTCCTTTATTTTTGGTTGTTCTATTTTTTGTTCAGAAATTTCTTTTGTACATTTGTTAGTTTTATTATCAAAAGAAAAACCACTTGGACAGGTATTAATCTTTTCTTCTTTTTTTATCTTTTTTTGTATTTCTATTATTTCTGGACTTACATATGAAGTCATATCCCTATGAAACTCTTTTTCAGCGAGTTCTAGAATATTTTCTTTTTGAGACTCTTTTAAAGAAAGTGTATCTTTTCTTGAATATATATATTTTAAGAATCTTTTTATACCTTCATTATTTACTTTATCTCTATTTATAAAAATAAATTCATTTTTAGTTATTTTTCCATAGATAACTTTATTAGAAGATAAACTAAAGTTTTTTAATTTATTTATTTCAATATCATTTATTAAAGAGTCATTCAGAACTAAAAGACCATATTTTTTTAATAAAATTGTTTTATCTTTTTTTATATCTAGTTTTGAATTATTATTTATTCTTACAGTATATTCTTTATATTTCAATAGAGAACTTTGTTCTAATTTAAGTTCTTTTCTATGATCTGCAATTTTAAATATACCTGAAAGTATAATAAAAATTATTAAACCTATATAGACGGATATACTAATTTTTGATTTATTTGTTTCTTCGTTTATAAACATTATAACTTCTCCAAAATTTTTATATGTCTTTCAAAATCTGAAAGAGTTTCATTTATTTCCGATTCATTTAAAGATTTCTCTATTAATCTATGAATATATGAATCAATTGTTATTATTATTTTTTGATTGTTTTCATTTATTTGGTCTATTTCTTTTTTAAAATCAGTTTTAGACATTTTTTGCAAAGTATCAATTTTTTTTATATTTTCTATATAAATATTTATAGATCTTTCTATTGTAGATAATACTCTTAATTTATATACAGAAGTTTTTGAATATTTATTATTTAACATTTCTTTTAGACCGTCTATTTTTGAAAAAAAATCTTGTTCAATTAAATTTTTATATTTTTCAAATAATTGAAGTTTTTTCTTTTTGTAATCATTTTCTTTAATTTTTATAAAAAATTCTGTTGAGTTTTTTTTAAAGTAAATTATTGAAATAACCATAATTATTAAAAATAAAGAACCAGAATATTTTAAATATTCAGGTCTAAATATAGACGTTGAAAATAAAATACTTATAGATATTGTTATTAATATAAGTATATTTTGATATTGAATGAAGGTGAAGTAGTTGTTTATTTTGTTTTCTAAAGAATTAATCTTTTCGTTCATGCTAAGTCCTTTAACTTTTCTTTAAGTTTAAAGATCTTAGCATTTTTTTCTTTAAATAAAGCTTAATTAAATTTGAAATTATTTTCGATTTTTTCTACAATTCCTTCGTCAATTAAAGTTTCTAAAAGATCATTTGTTTCTTCTTCAGATAGAGTAATTTTATCTAAGTCTTCTTTTGTAAAAAGGTGTTTATTTAAAAATGATTTAGTTAAAAACATTTCTATCATATTTAATGCTTTTATATTTCTATGTGATTTTTCTGCAATGAATGCTGTTAGATCATGATATATTGGAGGTAATTTTTCTTTTTCAGAAATCATTTCAACTGAAAGATAGTCTTCTAATTTCCATGGATCAATAGTTGTTCTTTCTTCTGGAAGAGATAATTCTTTCATGAGAGATTCTAATCCTAGAAAATAAGGTTCTATACTGTTTAGTAGCGCTCTGTTTTTAAATGAATGAATAACTCCTTCTGTTGGTAAACAATAACTGAAACCATTTGCACCAGCTGCATTAATTGCGTCTGTATCGTCACAAAATCTACGGTGAGTATAAAAGGACTGAATCTCACTTAAAGAAATTTGAATTGATTTTAGAATTTCAAATACCGGACGATCATACTCTACTGAACATGCATAACCAAAACCTTCATTTGTAACGTCAAGATTTATAAACATGCATGAGATTGCTTTGTCTTTAAATTTTTCTAAATAATTTGTCATACCTATTAATCCGGATTCTTCACCTTCTGTTAGAACTAATTCTGTTTTCATGTCAGAATTTTTTAATGCTAATAAAGCCACTGCATTTGTAATTGTATTATCTAGGGCCCCTTGAATATATGGTTTATCAAGAACAAATACTTCATTTTTTTCAAATCTTTTTTGAAATGGTTTTATAAGGTCCATATGTGAAACAACTATATTTTTTGGATTTTTTTGTTTATTTACAATTAGTCCTATCCCGGGTATATATTCATGTTTAATATTTTCTTTATCTAACCATGCTGTTATTGCTTCTTCTTTTTCTCCAAATTTCCCGTCAACTGTTGGTTTTCCAATCTCTTGAAATAATTCTAAAATCTGTTCTGTAATATTCATAATGTATCCTTTTATTTTCTATAATCGAATTATACCAAATTAAACCTAAAAGTTTAATTAATTTTAAAGGTTTTTTCGTGTATTATAATAAAATAAAGGAGTCTATTATGAGTGTAAAAAAGAAACAAGAATTAAAACAGCTCGAAACACAAGTAAAAAAAATTGAGGGAGAAATAAGTAGTTTACGGAAAGAAAAAAGTTTTGTTGATCAGAATATTTCATTAAAAGAAAAACAAAAAAAAGAAATAATGAAAAAGATATCTTCTTTAAAAGAAAAGGATATAAATGTTAGTGAGCATGCTATGCTTAGATATATTGAACGTGTAATTGGAATTGATCTTAATGATATAAAGTCTAAAATCTTAACAGACGATATTAGGACCAAAATTGAAACTTTTGGTAATGGAACATATTCTAATGAAGAGTTTAAAGTAATTGTAAAGGATAATACAATTGTAACTGTTGAAAATTAAGAACCCAATATGGGTTCTTATCTTAGTCTAAGACTTCTAGTGCTTTGACAAATTCAGAAAATTCAGTTTCCATTGATTTGTTTATACATAGTTCATTTATCTCTAAGAGATTTTCTTTTGATATTGAACCTGTAACTAGTATTGGACGTGGTGAATACCAACGTTCTGTCTTATTTTTTCTTTCTCCTATAAAAAAATCTTTTCCAAAAAACTTAAAAACTAATTCTAGATCATTTATATGTTTTATGAAATAGTTAAGAAAGATTTCTTGAAATTTTGATACTGGCTTAGCATTATAATTGCTTAAAGTGTATTTAGTTTCACTATCTTTATAGAACCCATTTATTCTTTCAGCCAATTCATTGATTTCTCCTTGTATTTCGTCAATTATTCTATTTCCAAATTCTTTTGAAGAACCAATTGATAATTGACATGTATAAAAAGAAAAAATTGCTTTAAATTTAAAATCAACTTCTTCTCTTTTTTTGTTAATCATACGAAATTCATATGTATTTAGAACTTTTCGTTCTTCATATATATCTTCTAAGAGAATTAAAAAATCTTCAAACCACTCATATAAAATGTCTTGAACAAGTTCTTGTTCTCTTTCCATTGAAGCTTCTTCTGTTTCTTCGTCTTTATATTGATCAAACTCAATAAGAAAAGAACCACCGTTTGACTCAATAAAAATATCTAATGAAGAAAATGATCTTGCTCCAACATTTTTAAAAATATTAAATCTTTCGATAATATCTTCTTTTAAATCTGATATAAAATCATGTTTTTCATATTCAAAAGAATGATTTGGTGAAACAACTGCATATGGAAGAGAAAATAACTCTGATTTATATTGAGAGTGTTGATAAACTATTTGTTTAAAAAACTTTCCCAAATTTCCAGGTAATATTTTATCAAAATGAATATCAACTCTTGTTCTTTTATTTTCATTGTGATTAATAACTCTATATACCTCAATTTTTTCCAACATTGTTGGAATTTGGTTTTGGTATTTTGCCATGTTTAGATTTGGTGCTTTCATAAGCGACTCCTTAAAAAATTTTTTGACTAAAAATAGTCTTAAATTGTTTTAAGAAGATTTTAAAAAACTTTTTGACACTTAAATGTTTCTATTTCTTTCGTATTTCCTATATCAATGATTGTTTTATCTTTAAGAATTGAAATATTTATTAGCCCTTTTTCAAATTTCATAGAAATATAATTTGTTGAAGCTTTTGTTAAATGATCAAGTTCTTTACAATCTCTTAATAAAAGTTTTTTTGGTTCTTTTATTTCTGTATTGTTATATATAACTTTTGATATATTAAATTTTGAAATATCTATATCTTTTGATTCTTTCATGTTATTTATCGTATCACTTACTATATAAAAGATTAGAAATCCGATAGTTAAAAGAATTATTAATAGAATCCATAAATTAGCTTGTTTTTTTAGATCATTCATTATCTTCTTCCTCTTTTTGCTTTTAAAATATTAGAAATTATTTCTTCTTTTATATTTAATTGTTTCATTAAACCAAAATATTCTTTTCTATGTTTATGTCTAAAAGTTTTATTTAATTCTTCTGAATTTAAATGATCTCTTAAATATCTTTTAAATAGTTTTTTACCATTATTACTTAATAAGAAATAAGTTAAACTAAATAAACTAGATCTTTTATTCTTTGTTATTTTATAGTCTCTTCTTTTTAATTTAGAAAAAACAATTGCTTCTTTTTCTGTTGCAACATATTTTGATAGAATATTTATTAAAAGTTTATCTCTTTCTTCTTCTGGAATATCTCTAATTGCGATTACAGCTTCGTCTTCTACTTTTTTTGTTAATTTATCTATATCTGCAATATGTTTTCTATGTAACCATAAAAATTGCATTGTTTCAAAGAATTTTTGATATCTCTTTTTAAATTTATCTGTATTTATAGCTAAGCAGTCATACACAAAAACAACATGTCTATATTCCTCTGAAATAGCTAAATCTATTGCATATCTTAAAGCAAGTTCTTCTGCTCTTAATGAACTTTGAATTTTAATAGAGACAACTTTTTGTTTTAATTTCTCTGTGTACATATCTTTTACGGCAAGAATAGCTGTTTTATCATTTTTAAAGCTTGCGTCACTTACCATGAAAACTATTTCTTTCATGTCTCTTTCCTTTTATTTTTCGTTAATTATACTAGATTCTTTCTTAATTTAAGTTTAGTTTAAGACCAACGATTTAAAAGACTAATATTATATTCTTATAACATAATATCGTATATTTTTATTTAAGGAGTTTAGTATGCATATTTTTAAAGTATGTAAAGAAAAGTGTTGTAATGAAGACCCGGGTAAATGGTATTTTTATTTTTTTGGAAAAAGAAATGAGAATTCATTAACATGTATGTTAAATATTGGAATACTTAATTTCATGAAATTAAAGTATAAAAGAATTAGATTTTTATTTAATTGGTATTTTGTTAATAGAAAGGTTCCCTTCAGAATAGCTTATATTCTTGAAAAGAATGTTTTATGCCTCTCAGAAAAGGATTATGAAATCCTTGAAGAGTGGAAAAGTCGTAATTTAGCTAAGTGCTAGATTTTTGCTTCCTTTACTAGGAGGCAATTTCAAAATTTTGTTCACCGAATATGCTTTGCATAATTTCAGTCGCTCTTTCAATTGTATCTGCTGCTACAATTGCCGTTTCACCTGATATTACTCTAAATATGAAATTCATTGTATTCTCCTTGTTTTAAATTATTACTGTAATTATACAGATTTATTGCTTTAAGTTAGTTTAACTTTTTGATTTTTCAGTAGATTTCTGAGGATTTTTCTTAAAGACTTTGTGGTTGCGGGAGTCGGATTTGAACCGACGACCTCAGGGGCATGAACCCTGTAAGCTACCAGACTGCTACACCCCGCTATATTTGGCAGGCGCCCGGGGATTCGAACCCACGAACCTTCGGATTTGGAATCCGCTGCTCTACCAATTGGAGCTAGGCACCTATATTTGACCTTTGATAAGAAATGTCTGCCAGGAAATTTATTCAAAGGTCTTTATATTTAGAATATTACTATTTTTATTCTTAAAAACTGCTTAAATATCGTGTGAAACTACCTAAAACATGGACTTTATTCTTTTTTAAGATTAAATTGTTATAATTTTCTTAAATTTAAACTTAAAAGGATTCTTATGGAAAATGAGAAATTATCTGGATTTAAAGCATTTTTATATTCTTTTATGATTCTTTTTCTTATTTTTATTACTTTGTTTTTTTCTAGTATTTTATCTTCTAAAAAAAATGATAAAAAAATAAAACTTTTTAAAAAAGGTGTAGAATTTGTTTGTTTTACAGAAGGTGGAAGATATCATGGTCCAAGTGCATATGCTATTGTAACTAATAAAACTGCGTCTTTATCTAAAAATAGATTCTTTGTAACAATGAATAAAAGTAAAGAAAATATTGATTTAAGAACTTGTAAACCTAGTACTGAATTAATTACAAAATAACTAATCTTTTCTATTATTGTTAACGATTTTTTATTTCCTTTTAAAAAAAATAATGCTTATTTAGTCTTATAACTATTTATATATCTATTTTAGATATTATCATTTTAAAAGGAGCTTATTATGAGCAAAAAAGTATATCATTTATCGCATACTGACCTTGACGGTTATGGTGCGCAATTAGTTACTCTTAAAGAGTTTGGAAAAGAAAACATTCGTTTTTTTAATTCAGGATATGGTAAACAGATTGATAAAAATCTAGATACTATTTTTTCTATGATCAAAAAAGGTGATCAACTTATTATCACTGATTTAAACTTAACTATTGAACAATCTGATAAAGTAAATTTTTATCAAGAACTTCAAAATTTTGATCTTGTATTGCTTGATCACCATGGAACAGGAAAACCTTCTGCTGAGAAGTATGAATGGTATTTTCTTGACGAATCTCGTTGTGCTGCAAAAATTACATATGATTATTTTAAACCTCAAGATCAATTCTTATCTGATATCATTGATATTGTTGAAGCTAATGATCTTTGGAAAGAAGATCTTCCTGATATGTTAGAAAAAGGAAAATCATTGAGTCAAATGATCTTTGATTCAAGAAATGTTTTTCCAAAAGTTTTAGCTGAGGAAGAGGTTCATATGTTGTTACATAACATTTATGAAATGGGAAAATTGTTGGCTACTGGTCATAAAATTCCTGAGGCCGAAAATGCTATTTATGGCATTCAAAGAAGTTATTTTGACCCAAAAAATGAGTTGGATAATCCAATTCATGTGGCCAGAATCCATTATATGTATCCATTAATCTTAGAAAAAGATATATCTATCCCAATTGAAATTAATGGACATAAAGGGATTTTATTTTATGGGCTTTCTTCTATCTTTCAAGAATTCTCTCATATTTACTTACGTAGAAATACAGATATTGATTTTGTAGTAAATGTTTCTGATCAAGGACGTATGTCTTTTAGAACAGCAAAAGATAATGTTTCTATGTCTGATATGTGTAGAATGTATTTTAATGGTGGAGGACACCCTAAAGCTTCAGGTGGTAGTTTACCTGAATCTGGAAATCAAAAATTCTCACAAGAAGAGGCTTTTGCTTCTTTTATTGAGCAATATTAAAGGATTTTAAATGGAGTCTAGAAAACAGTATCATTTAATGTCTCGTCAGGGGCTTTATAATGAAATTAAACGTTTAGATAAATTAATCGAACGTTCAAGTGGAACAGATAAAATTATTTACGAAAATCGTAAGCAATTTTGTCTTAACAGTTTGGCAAATTCTTAATTAAGGTTTGTTTAAAAAATGCTTTTGCATTTATAAAATTTATAAAAAGGATATGAAATGAAGAAAATCATTTTATTGGTTATGGTTGTAGGAAGTTTGTTTGCTGGAGAAAAAATTCATGGTGTTAAGTATCAAACAGTTTGTATTCATGGACAAGAGTTTTTAACAACTATTGTTCTTGATCATGGATTTAGTTATGTAGCTGCAAAAGAAGCAACAACTATTGCTTTGTATGAGTCTAGAATTAATACTTCTTACCCATTAGTACCAAAACATTGTAATTACTTTGGTACAAGAAAAGTAAAGGATTAAGCATGAATCCTGGTTTAAAAAGGAAGCTTTGTCTATCGTAGTAAAAAGAAATAGACGTAAATCTATTTTTTCTAGTACTATGATAAAAGGTTTAAATGAGGATAAATATGTTTACTTATCTGCTGATAATATATTTTTATTAGTTAGAAAAGTTGTTTTATCTGAGAAAGAATCTAAAGAAAAAAATATAGTGTTTTGTCTTATGACGAAGATAAAATAGTTAGAAAAATAAAAGAGTTTTTAGACTCATAATTGAAAGGAAAAATCATGTTAGTTGATTTAGAGCAAGTAGTTTCATTTGTTGAAAAAGAGTTAGGAAATATGAAAGTTGAAGAAACAAATTTAGTTGTTATTCAAAAGAAAATGATAAGTGATTTAAGAGATCGTGAAATTGATCAAGATCTTGTTGAAGAGCTTGTTGCGTCTATAAAAATTGACGTACAGGGAGTTTATTCTGAAGAATACGATTCTTTAATTGAAAGACTTATTAAAGTTTATGGGAAAATCTTCGAAGATTATTATCAAGAAGTTTTGACATTTACGTCAACAGAAACTGCTGTAAAAGCATTTATGTTTTCTATGGCAAGACAAATGTCTATTTCTTTTTAAAGGATATCTCATGAAAAAAGATATTATTAGTCTAATTGAAGAAAGATTTGAGATTGAAAAACAACTTAAATCTTTTGTTCAAGACAATAAAGATTATTCAGATATTCTTTCTGTATTTTTTTTACAGTTGAAAGATCCTGAAATGGCTCTTGGAATTAGAAATCTTATGTATATAAGAGAAAATATTCTTCCAACAAAGTCAAAAGAAGAATTTTTAAAGATTCTTTTAAATTTTGAAAAAGCTAAAAAAACTCAATTATCATTTTTTTCATATGTTTTTAAGACAATCTATGTTTATAGGTTTCTTATCAATATGAATATGGAAAAAACAAAAGAGTATAATGAGTTTATCTCTGTTATTGAACATGGAATAAAGGATAAAGATTTACGTACTGAAAACATGATCAATTATCTAGAAGCATACGATCTATATTAAAGGATATAAAATGGGAAAAAAAGCAAAATTAACAGAAGTAACAATTACTGTCTCTGCTGATTGTAAAGAGTTTCTTTGTTGTGAACAATTTGATTTCTTAGAAGAAGTTGAGGATCTTGGTGATTCTGTTGAATATTATACTCAACTTACTGTTTCAAAAACTATTTCTGTAAAGAATTATGATTTTGAAAAAGTTTTAAAGAAAACAAAAAAGTTAGAGCAGAAAGTAAATAAAAGATTGAGCTACTTACGTAGTTTAATTAATGGACATATTTAGTCCACCTTCCCATTTCATGGGATTGGTTTTTGTGGTATCCCTAACAGGACTCGAACCTGTAACATATGGTTTAGGAAACCATTGTTCTTTCCAATTGAACTATAAGGATATTGGAGCTCTTAACCGGGATTGAACCGGTGACCTTTCCCTTACCATGGGAATGTTCTTCCAGCTGAACTATAAGAGCATAAAAGAAGGTAAACCCCTACATTTACCTTCTTTAAAAAATTATTTTGTTGGTGCTGTTGGCATATTAATATTTGTTGTAATATTATTTACTTGACCTGTCATTTGTGCTCTCATTTGATTTTGCATTTGACTTTGATTTTGCATTTGACTTTGTAATTGAGCTTGCATTTGTTCTTGTGTCATTTGAGACGTATTCATATGCATTCTATTTCTTTGAGTTGTTCCCATTGAACTCATAATACCCATTTGACTTTGCATACTCGCTTTAAGTTTATTTATAGCGTCTTGTCTTTGTTCTGCATTCATTGTTGAAAGTTCTTGTTTAAACTCATTCATTAATTGAACTTTTTCAGAGCCTTTTGCTGTTTGAATTGCTTCAATTGTTTGATCTATATCTGCTGCATTTGCTAATGCTGTAAATAATAAGATTGATAGTAATGTTTTTTTCATGATTAAATCCTTTTTTTGTATTTTACTGGATTATATATAAAAAATGTTAGCAGAGTGTTAGTGGCTCCCCAGGAAGGAATCGAACCTTCGACTTACGGTTAACAGCCGTTTGCTTGACCTTCAAGCTACTGGGAAATATGGAGCCGATTGTCGGATTCGAACCGACAGCCTGTTGTTTACAAGACAACTGCTCTAGCCAATTGAGCTAAACCGGCATTTTGGTCGTTCAGGGTGGGATCGAACCACCAACCTCACCCTTATCAGGGGTGCACTCTAACCTATTGAGCTACTGAACGTTTATGGTACCCACGGCAGGACTCGAACCTGCAACAGACGGTTTAGAAGACCGTTGCTCTATCCTGTTGAACTACGTGGGCATAATAATTTTGGTCCTAAGTGTAGGAGTCGAACCTACTAGACGATTTCTCGCCACCGGTTATCAGCCGGTTCCTTTATCCGATCAGGCAACCTAGGATATTTTTGGCTGTGATAGAGGGACTCGAACCCCCATACGACAGATTAACAGTCTGCTGGCCTACCAAATAGCCCATATCACAATATTTTGGCTCCTCAGGAAGGAATCGAACCTTCAACTTACGGTTAACAGCCGTTTGCTTGACCTTCAAGCTACTGAGAAATATGGAGCCGATTGTCAGATTCGAACTGACGGCCTGTTACTTACAAGGTAACCGCTCTAAACCAACTGAGCTAAATCGGCATTGGTCGTTCAGGGTGGGATCGAACCACCAACCTCACCCTTATCAGGGGTGCACTCTAACCTATTGAGCTACTGAACGTTATAATAAACCTAAAAAATTAGGCAAAAAAAAAGGGGGACAAAAGCTTAACCTTTCGGTCTTGCTCCTGCCCCCCTTTGGAGATCAAAAATAGTAAGCGTCTTTAAACGCCACTACCTCCTTTGAGAGCAGGACACAAATTAATATTAATTCTATTCGTTCTAGTATTTCTATTAATTGTGATTGCTCTCATAACGATCTCCTTGTTTTTATTTTTTTTGTATAAGAATTATAGCAATATTAAACTTAATTAAAGCTTAAATTTTGAAAAAGTTCATAATTTTATATGCATGCCCTAAGATAGGGCAGCTCTTCTTTCTTTTCTAAAGTGATAGAATGAAAGTATAAAACCAAAAGAAGATATTAATGCAAAAATACTCAAGATATTTATATCTCCTGATTTAAATGGATCTATACTTATGTAATATAAAGAAAGAAATGCAAAAGATAATGAATAATATTCATATTGAATAACATTAAACTTCAACATAGAGAAAATTGAACCAATTAAAAAACCTAATACAAGACTTCTTAAAAAAGTAACCGACAGGTTTATTCCTTCATATGATAATCCATTTAAATAAAATGCACTTGCAATGAATACTACTGAAAGTATGAGTATGTCATAAGAAAAAAATAAATCCAAAATTTTTATACGTGTGTTCATAGGAACTCCTTTAAAATAAATTTCAGTTAGACTGAATTTATTTGTTATAAAGTTTAATTACCAATTAATTTTTTCTTTTAGATATTTATTTGTAGTAGAAAATGGTTTTGAATCAAAAAATCCTCGATATGAAGATAATGGAGACGGGTGAGCTGATTCAATTATATAATGTTTATCTGTATCTATTATTTTTTTAAACTTTCTTGCATTTCCTCCCCATAAAATAAAAACTACATTTTCTTTTTCTTTTGAAATAAGATCTATTGCATTTTTAGTAAAGGTTTCCCAACCTATATCTTTATGAGATAGAGGTTTACCCTTTTCTACTGTTAAAATTGTATTAATAAGAAATACTCCATTTTTTGCCCATGGTGTTAAATCACCTTTTGTTTTTAAAGCAATTGCATTTGGACCTATATCCGATTCTAGTTCTTTTAATATATTTTTTAAAGAAGGTGGTTTTGGTGTAAATTCAGTAGGAACAGAAAAGGCTAGACCTTGTGCCATTCCAGGTGTGTGATATGGATCTTGGCCCACTATTACAACTTTTAGTTCTTCAAATGGAGTTTCTTTAAATGCTTTTAATATATTTTTTCTTTCTGGGAAAAATTCTTTACCTTTTAAAAATTCTTCAATTTTTTTAAAGTATTCTTTTTTCTTTTCTTCTTTTATGAATCTCTCCCACATTTAATAGTCCCTTGAAATATTAGTTAATGTCAAGGAAAGATTATCATATATAGGTTTACTTCCCTTTTCTTTATATAAATCAATTAACTCTTTTTCTGTAAAAGTAAATAAAGGTGTATATAATTGATCATGTGTAAAAACAAAATAAATAGAATTTTCTTCTATCTTTTGAATAAGATCTAATTCGTCTTTCATTTTTTCTACTGAATCAAATAATTCTAAATCACTTAAATCATTTGTTGAAAATTTTTGTTCTCTTTTAAACGTAGCTCCATTTATATTCAATGTTGCTGTTACTATCATAATTGTTCTTATTGGTATCTTATTCATTTTTTCTCCTTACCATTCGAAAATTTCATTTTCTTTTGCTTTTCTGTATTTTTTTAGTTCAGCATTTGTATGAATTCCAATAACTCTTTCGCTTTCGCCAAACATTTTAAAGACGTCGTCTTCTGTTGGGTGATTTCTTTTTTCTTTTGGAATATCATATCCTGTTGAACCCATATCGTGAAAAATATAAGCGTTTATCGTTTCAAGCATTTTTGCTGTCATAGGACATGGTTCGTCTATATCACCAGTTATAATTGCTATTCCTTTTTCATATCTTTTTCTGTTGAAACCAAAAACAAATGAGTATGCTGGAAGTTCTCCTTGCATGTGTTTAGCTTTGATAATATTTACAAACATATCTTCTTCAATATCATAGTTTGGAGTTATATATTTTCCTTCATGAAAGCATGTAAATTTAAAGTTCATAAAAAACTCACCATGTTTCTTAGCACAAGGAAGTGTTTTATAATATTCCATGAAATCTGAACCAGCATATACTTCTACGTTATTAATTCCAAAAAAATCCCAGTAATATACAAGAAGTTCAAATCCTGCAATATGATCTACATGTAGGTGAGTAATAAATACTTTTTTAATTTTATCTATTTCTTTTGAATGAACAATTTTCTTTACTGTTTCTATTCCTGTATCTACAAGTATTGTATCTTCTATTATATATGAAGTTGGCATTGCGTCAAAAGCTCCACCGGTTCCAAGTATTTTTACTTTCATAATGCGATCCTTTTTATGAATTTTACAGTAAAAAAGCTTAAAGATTTGTTAAGTATATATATGTTAAAATTTCTATAAATAAAAGGAGATATTATGAAAAATACAGAATTTTCAATGAAAGTTTTACAAATTGGTTCGATTTCAGCAATGAGTATTGGTGTTGGTGGAGCTTTAATTTTTGGATTTGGATTAATTTATTTCTTTGTAACTGGTGATAAAACATTTTTATCATTTTTAAGTTAAGGACATATATATGTTAAATCTAGTTGTTGGACCTTCTGGTTGTGGAAAAACTCATTTTATAAAAGAGTTATTAAGAAATTCAAGAGAACCTTTTATTCTTTCTTCCATATATGGAGAAGAATATAAAGAAATTAGTGAAAATGTTGTATTACATAAGGTAAATTCATTTTCACAGGTTAAAAAGGGTATTAATCTTGAAGAAGAAAGAGAAATTATTTTTAGCACAAACAATTCTTCAAATATTAAATTAGTTTTTCCATATTTATTAAGAAAACTTTCAAATGAAGAAGATTTATTTAGATATACATTAGTTTTTGAAGAGAGTTTTTTTTATATAACTCAAAATATATTTAATTATTTATTACGACTTAGTCGCATGGTTGATATTTATATTATTACTCATACTACTTATGATTTTGAATGCTTCTTAGATAATTTAACTATTTCTCAAATAAATATTATTACTTCTAAAAAAGCACTATCAGAGAAAAATACAAGTAAATTTCTTTTAACTAATTTTGGTATAAAAATAAATAGATTTATAGAATATAATGATTATGATTGGTTTAAAATCAATATAGATTCTTTTGAAAAAATTCATTTAGGAGAAAAAAATGCAAGCTGAACATATTTTATCTTTTTTTGAAATTCAATTACTTCTTTCATTTGCTCTTGTTGCCTTATTTTTAGTTTTTTTAACTATTTTTATTTTAATTTGGGACGAAGTTAAGTTAAAAATTGAAAATGAAGATATACTTTTAAAAAAAACAAGGAGAAAATTATGTACATTAACATAGATACAAATAATTTCGAAGAGGTTGTAAACACTGATAAACCAGTTTTACTTGATTTTTGGGCACCGTGGTGTGGTCCATGTAGAATGATTGCTCCGATTATTGAAGAACTTGGAGACGACTTTAAAGATTCTGCGGTTATTGCAAAAATAAATGTTGACGAGAATCAAGAACTTGCAGCTAAATTTCAAGTAAGAGCAATTCCTACAATTATTCTATTAAAAGATAAAGAAGTTGTTGAAGTTTTAGTTGGTGCTCAATCAAAAGCTACATTAGAGGAAAAAATCAATAAATTGCTTTAACAAATAAAAGAACTCCTTATAACTAAACAATACTATCTCTGTATAGTCAATTTTTTAAAAGGAGTTTCTTATGAAAGAAACAAATTTAACAATATTAAAAGCCTTTGGTGCCGTAATGGTTATTGCATTAGCAATAGGTGTATCTATTTATAGACAAACAGCCTATGCAAAAGAGGTTTCCTCTATTAAAGGACATAAGGTTGTTTCTGTTGAACGAATATCTTTCGTTCCAAAAAGATTTGAGGTTGTCTTAGACGATAATTCTCATTTTCTTGTTAGAGGTAGATACTCTAAGTATGCAGGAAGATATACTCCTCGTACTGGGTATACTGCTTATGTTGAAGATAAACGTATTATCTTTCAAAAGAGCTTAACTGGAACAAAGTTTCCTTTAAGTAAAGAGCTCTAACTCCTTCTTTCAGAGGGAGCTCTTAAAATATTCTATTTTAAATAAATCGTCTTTTTTATCTAACTCAAATGATTCTTTTGCTAATCTATATCCTTCATTATATGCGAATTCCATATTTTTAAATTCAAATAAATGCATTTCACTTAATGTATCTACATTTATAAAGTGGTCTGCTCTTTTTGCTGCTTCCTTTATATTTGAATTCATTACAGTTAACAAAAGCTTTGTTGTTAGCTTTATTGGAGAAAAACTTATTTCTTTTGAAACATTATTTACATTTACAGCTATATTTCTTTCACCTTCAAAAACTATATTTGGTAGATTATCTGTATATCCTCCGTCAACAAAATATCTATCATTTATTTTAACTGCTCCAAAGAATGGAATTATTGAAGAAGAAGCAATTACTGCTCTTATCATTTTTCCTTTACTTACTTTTTCTGAATCAAAATATACAGGTTTCCCTGTTTCTAAGTCTGTTGTACAAATTACAATTCTTTTTTTAAATGTTTTCTTTAATTTTGTTTCTTCTTTTAGTTTTCTTTCTAATTCATTTAATGAAAAAATAGATTTAATTGTTGGTCTAAAAATTTTCTTTTTATCAAAATTACGTATAAAATATAGAATATCTTCAACTTCCATTCCTAATCCATACAAATAACTAATAATAGCGCCCCCTGAAGTCCCAGAAATACTTTTTATGACATATCCATTATCTTCAAGGTATTTAATCGCTCCAAGGCCAGCTACTGACCTTAATCCTCCTCCAGATAGACTAACTGTAATTTTTTTATTTTTCATTAAAAGCTCCTATTATCTTTGAAATAATAAAAGGTATAATCAATGAAGCTATATTAAATGAAATAGACGAATGATCTTCTCCTTTAATAATAAACATTACACCATAAAATAAATATCCAAATAATGATATAGATAATGTCCATATTGCCGGTTTATAGGCCATAAAATATATTTTTGTTAAAGTTTTATCCGCTTTATCTATATATTCTTCTGTCTTTTCTATGATTTTATGTTTATCTTTTAAATCATTGTATTTTGAATCTATTTTTTTTCTAAAAGGAATCATAAAAAAAGAAACTAGATCAATTTTATCTGTTATGAATCCAGTTGTACTATTTATATACAGGATAATACCTGTAATTGCTATTGCTTGAATTAAGCTTATAATTAAAAAAGTTAATTGAAACCAGTGGTTTAATAAGAAATCTATCATGATATGTCCTTTAAAATGATTCAATTATCATTGGTTTTTCTCTTGTAAGATCTTTTAATTGAAATCGTTCATGTTTAAAAAACCACATATATGTTTCTTTTTTTCTTTGTTTTGCATATTTTTTAAAGAGTTTTTCATTTCCAATAAGTTCTTTAACAGAATAAGTTTTTTTACCAATTTCAAAATCTTTTCTATTTAAATATTCTTCTTTTACTTCATTTGAGAATAATGCTGTTTCTATTTCTATAAATCTTTTATTTACATTTTCTTTTATTTCTTCAAATTTTTCTTCATATACTCTTTTTAATGAATCATATCTTTTTGATATATGTTTTTTTACAACTTTAAGTGCTTCTATATCATTCTCTGCTGAAAGAATTAATCTTAATGGTTTTCCAAATGTATTTTCTTGATAAAATAAATATGTTTTCATGATTTTCCTTTTATTTGTTTATATATATTATATATATACTTATATTATGTTTCCCTTAAAATGAAGTCCTTTTTAAGTTTAATTATTGTAAAATTTTTAAAATATATTAAGGAGTTGTTATGGACCCTCGTGTAAATGAATCTGCATATTTATTATCTGTTTTAACAGAAGAAGCGTCTGAGGTTGTTAAAGAAATATGTATAGGTGTAAATTTATCGTCTAAAGAAGTTAATGATTTTTATCAAGAATCTTTTGAATTGATTGCCGTAGCAGATATGTTAAGAGATATGGATATTCTTGATAATGATTTAGACTTTGTTTCTATTCGAAATATTAGTGAGCTTAATTTAGAGTTATTAAATCTTATGTACTTTGTATCTAAGTCAATTAGATTTTCTTTAAATGACAAACACCCTGAACTTAAAGAAACAAATAAGATCTATTTATCTAAAATAATTTTAGCTATTGAAGAATTTATTATAAAAAACAGTTCTTTTTCTTTATCCATAATTGATAGTATCAAAAGAGGTAAAATTGAAAAAGTAAAAAAATATATGAAATATAGTGAAGAGATCGGAACTTTAATTAAAATTTAAGATTTATTCAGTTATAATTCTCTTATGCGTAAAGGGAGTAGGCACCCTTGGAAGTTTCTCTGTTTTCTTGTTTGGCTAGGACCCGACTTAAAAACAGAGGCTAAGGTTTAATTAGATTTTAAGCTTTAAGTTGTTATAATTCTTATACAAATTAAGAGAAATCTTGATTTTAAAATATGTTCCCTTAGCTCAGTTGGTAGAAGCTCCTCCCTTTTAAGGAGAAGGCCCGTGGTTCAATTCCACGAGGGGACACCATATACAGAGAAGGGCTTAATTAGCAAGCGGACTCTATAAATATAGTGAAAGCTAATAAAATATGTGAGATTAGCTCAGTTGGATAGAGCTACGGGTATTTAACCCGTGAGCATTGGTTCGAGTCCAATATCTCACAACAAAAAAATGGTCTGGTAACTCAGTTGGTTAGAGTCCTCCGCTCATAACGGAGTGGTCCTAGGTTCAAGTCCTAGTCAGACCACCATTTTAAATATTAAAAAATGAAATTTATTGATATTATTTTTTAGTATTTAATCGGATACTAACTTTATCAGTCAAGTTGATTGGTTCCTTTGGTAAACTGGGTTACGATTTACTGGTGGTTTAGAAAGTTGTGCGCCTTTAAACTTTCTACCTTTTTATGGTTGTAATATTAGGTTTGAAAATATTCAACAAGAGAAGTTCGATTACTTCTCGATTTGTACCCATAGCTCAGTTGGTAGAGCACCTCACTTTTAATGAGGTGGCCCCAGGTTCAAGCCCTGGTGGGTACACCAAATAACGCCCGTGTGACATAGGTGGAATGTCCTTTTTTTCAGCGAAGACATAAGTTATATTATGGTTGTGTTTAATATCGGCCGTAAAAGCATAAATTATGGTATAACGAGGCAAGGTTCGAATCCTTGGCGGGCGACCAGTTCATTGATTTAAATACTTTTAGAAGTCTTTAAACCGTTGAACTGATAAATTACAGGTAAATCTTATTATTTGAGCCGAAATAAAGTAATAAGATAAGGGAGACTTTGTTTACGATAATCCAGTTTTTCGGATTGGATTATTTGCTTATCAAAGACTTCTCCGCAGCGGACGAAATATACCTAAAAGTATATATTACTTATATATTTTTAGGTGTGTTTTACGTTCAGAGTTTCATACAATGGTGAAAAAAAAACCTGAACATGTCGTTGGACTTTTCTGCTGTATATTTCTTGAAGGATATATGGTGGTATAGGCATAGTGAATTGCCTGTCCGAGAGTACTTAGCCGTACGAAAGCCCAAGAATCGACTTCAAGTGAGGGCTTGCGACTTATATTCTATATTTATTTTCCAAAAAATCTTCTATCTTTTTTAAACCCTTTTTCTTAAATAATTTATTATAATCTATGTATTCAATATGTTTGAATTTAGAAAAAATAATTCCACCTTTTTCTATTTTTATTCCTTGTCTTTTTAGTAAAACATAATATAAAACTAATTGTAATATCATATCTTTTGTGAAATCAGGATATGCTGTTGTTTTTATATCATAGATATACGTATCTGTTAAAATATCTATTTCTCCAGATAGATATCCTTTTGATACAAGATAGTTAAATCTAATAAAATCTTCTTTTTTAAATATTTTTTTCATAAATTTTTTCTTAAAATCTTTTAAAAATTCTGCAACTTCTTTTATATCTTGTTTTGTATATTTTTCTTCAAAATAAAATACATTTTTATATTCTCTGAAAAGAGAAATAAAATTTAAAAATAGGATAGCTTCTGCTAGTTTTTTTTCTTTTATATTTTTTCCTTCAATATATTTTACTAAAATTCTAAGATTTTCATTGTATTTATTTATCCAGCGTTTTAATTTTTTCTTCACGTCTTTGTTTACAAGTGACGGATCAATTCCCATAATAACATTTATTCCTCTATTAAATTTCAGATTTCTTATTTCATATGGATTTTTTTCTTTTCTTAGTTTTTCAATTTGAAGAACTATTTCATATGCACTTCCAAGGACCATTGGATTTGCTTTATTATTTTCATAATGTTTTTCTTTATTTGAAAAGGAATATTGTTTAAATTTTATATTATTTAGAATAACCTCTCTAAGATCTTTATTCTTTTTTAGTTCTCTTGTTACAAAATACATAAGTTAAGTTTCCTTTTTTTATATATATTGTATAATATATTTTCAAAAAAAAGGAGTTCTTCGTGAAATATTTAATATTTACTGTTAATAATGTCAAGTGTTGTGTTGATACTTCTTTTGTTACTGAAATATTAACTGATTTAAATATTACTAAAAATATTCCTTTAGATAAAAATTTAATTGGATTTGTTCCATTGAGAAATAAAATTTATCCTGTTTTATCTATTAGAAGATTTATAGATAGTTTTTTTAATGATTCTTTTAATATGTTTTTATTAATAAAAGATTCTTTTTTAATTGGTATTGATTCTGTTGAAGGAATAAAAGAGGTAGATTCTATTTTGGATACTGCGATAGGAGAATTTATATCAATAGATAATGAACTTATTTATGTAATTCATATTCCAGAGAGCCTATAAAGGCTAGTCTCTGGAATTTCCCATAAATATTTGTAAGAGGCTAAGAAAAATATTTAGTATGTCTAAATATAAAGAGGCTGCCATATGTATAGGAGATCTGTAATCTTCTTTTAGCAATCTTTGTGTATCTATTACAAGATATCCTCCAAATATAACCACACCTGCCCAAGCTATAACCATTTGCATTATAGGATTATGCATGAATAGATTTATAATAGATAAAGCTACTAAACCAAGTAAAGCAATGAACATTATTTGAGAAAAAACCGTAAAATCTTTCTTTGTTGTCATTGCAAAAACTGATAAACCACCAACTACAATTCCTGTTGTTAAAAGAGTATTAATAAGTATTTGGGCCCCGGTTGGTGTTGCTAAAAGAATTGCAAATGTTGGTCCAAGAACGACTCCTGATAAAAAAGTAAATCCAAATAGAAGAAATATTGCTAAACCTGTCTCTGCTTGTGCTTTTCTTGCAACTAAAAGACTAATCAAAAATACAAACTCTAAGATTATTGCTCCCCAATAAACAGCACCCGTAATTGCCGGTGCAAATTGTGTTCCTAAGTAAGCACCAGCAGTAGCTGCTAATAAACTAGCTCCAACATATTGATAAACTTTAACTAATTTTTCTTTTGTTTTTGAATGTGATAAAACTGCATTTTGTGTCATAAAATAAACTCCTTTTTCTTTTTATTATAGCTGAAAATAATAAATGATAGATATAACAGTATATTCTATCTTTTTATTGATAGTTAAATTTTTTTTTAAGGAGCATTTTATGCAAGTAGATATAAGTTATGAAACGGAAGTTGTAAACAGAGCGATTATTGGAGATACATATTTATCTTTTCGTTCAGCTAGAAAATTAAATCAAAAAGAGTTTTTGGCTGAGGTTAGAAACATGATTCAAGCTGCGATTTATTATCCAGAAGAAGAAGTTATTACATTCTATTCTATGGTAAGTGATAGTAGAGGTGTTTTATCTCCTGAGTTTTCTTTACCTTATCGAGATAATATTGATATGTCTGAAGTTCAGATAGAAGGTGAAGCTGCAAAACAAATTTTTGATAAATATTGTTAAAGGAGATAAAATGTATTTAGTAAAACATGTTCCATATATGTCTATTACAAGACATACTTCAAAAAAAGGAAAGCAAGATTTCTTTGCTTTTTGTGGTTTATATATTAAACCTTCTTGGATTGAAGAAGCTTTTGATTATGTAAATAATTTACTTCAAGAAGAGGTTTCTTTTTACTTTATAACAAGTTCTGAATTTTCACCAGAGTTTGTTGCCAGAGTTCGTGCTTATGCGATTGAACAAGGTTGGTGGATATTTGAAGACGTTGAAAATCCAGAAAGAGAAGATATAAATCGAAGAGTATTAACTAAAATCAAAAATGGTTTTTTAGCTATCACGTTAAGAACTCTTTATAATTCAGATTCTTTTGATTCATTGACTTTACGTATGATAATGAATATGCATAATGAAATTACTTATAAATATTTTGGAGACTGTTATTTGTCAGACAAAATGTCTATTATTGGTGAATTAGGTTATGGTCGATTACATTATTTGTTAGACGAAGCTGAAAAAAGAGAGTTACTTTCATTCATTGAAGAGTTCATTAGAACAAAAATGGAGACTGATAGTATTTCAACTAAAGCAATTAGTGATTATGAACGTTTTGAGAGTTATATGCTTTCTGACGATATTTTCACGTTCACTCCCTAGTGGGGAGTGGTATTTATGCTATTGCTGCAAGAATAGCACCAAGGAAAAAAATTCCTAGTGCTGTTGCAGGCAATAACAATGAAAGCTTTAATGTTTCGGCAGCTTTCTCATATTGCTTCTTAGAAGCCATAATAATTACTGCCATTCCTGGTACTATGATCATAGGAAGTAGATCTCCCTCGATCATAGATACGATTACTGGGAAAATAATTCCCCAAAAGAGAGGTTTAGCCTCTTCTACCGACGTTATCGTATCAAACGATAACTCTTTTACTAAAGCCCAAAAGCCTTCTTTAATTTTTGTTACAGTCATTTGTAACTCCTTTTATAAATTTAGAATACATTGTTATATTATCTAAAAATAAATTAATCCAAGTTTAAAGATAATAATGATACACTTCTTTATATTTAAGGAGATTTTTATGAATACACAGATTAATATTATTGAAGAATATTCAAACCTTTATAGAGATTATTTAATTAAAAAAATAGACCCTTTGACTTTTATTAACTATACTGTTTTACGTCTTGCTATTATTGAAAATATGGTTAATTCTTTCTTTGATTTTTATAAACAAACTGGTCAAGTTCCTGAAAATAGTGAAATTGTTTTAAATTATGAACTGATTGATTTTGAACTTGTTAAAACTTTTTTAATTAGTCTTAATCCTCCAAAAGAAACTATTGAAAGATTAAGAATTATTGAAGAACTTTTTTCTCGAATGGAAATAATTATTGAGGAAAGAAGTGAGTCTAATTAGACTCTTCTTTCTTCTTTTTTTCTTTTATAAATTCTACTATTTGTTCTACTACATTTAAAATATGCTCATAACTTTTTTTTCTTTCTTCATTATTTTTAGAGTCTTTCTCTAAATGTTTAACTATAAAGATTAAGTTATCAAATAGAATTAATAATTCTTCACTATCTACTTCATAGTATTTTGGTCCTTTATCTTGTTTCTTAATTAAAAATTCATTTTTATCTATCTTAGATAGGATTTTTTTCATTTTTTTACTCATTTGCTTTGAATATTTTTTTGCGTCTTTTGATTGTTCTCTTAATATTGTTTGAGCAAATTTTATTGCATTAAATATAAACAGTTCGTCAAAATTATCTTCAAATACAAAATACATTGTCTTTTTATCTTTAAAATCTACTTCCATTTTTTAATCCTCTTTTATTCTTTTTAGTAATTTATCATACTCTGTAAGTATATTTTTATATACATGCTTATGAAAACTTTTTTCTGCAAATTCTTTTGGAGATATTCCTTTTTCCATAGCTGATTTAAATAAGTTTGTTTTTCTTAAATGTAAAATTTCTGGATTTTCAAAGTAATGATTTAAAACCATTTTTACCTGTTCTATATCTTTTTTTGTTTCTACTGCATTGATAACAAAAATCACTTTTTTATGTTTAAATTTTCTTCCTGCTTCAAGTGCTCTCGTTACTGAATTTACGTCATTTAAAATAGGAACAATTATTGTTTCAAGGTTTTCTTCAACAAAATTATCTGCTTTTTTATCTCTAAATCCACCAAAATCATAAACAGTATTATCATTATCTCTTAGAATAGTATAGAATTTTGCTTTTTTATACTTTCTTAGATAATCAACCATATCATTTGTATATAGATTATATCCCAAGTCTGTTGCTATTGAAAAAGCTATTGAGCTTTTACCTACACCGCCTTTTGTTGAATAAACACCTATTTTCATTTGCAATCCTTTTATAAGTTTTATTTATGTTTTAAATCTGTAAAATCTATGATTTTTTCTTAGATTTTAAGACCTTTTTAAACTATATAATGATACAATATTATTACAAAAAAAGAAAGTCAAAAGGAGAACAAAATGTCTGCCAAAACAAGTTCAATTCAATTAAATTTATCAAAGGAAAGTGTTTATGAGAACTATCTCATAAAAAAAATTACAACAAAAGTTATTCAATTAAGTGGAATGGCTTTATTTATGTATTCTATTCAATTTATCTCTTCTCTCCATTAAGAAGAGATCTTCTCTATCTAAATCTTATAACATTCTATCCTTAACTTTTTAAGGAAAATTTATAAAAGGAGATTCTTATGAATCACACAGAATATTTAACTGCTGTAAAAACACTAAATAATTGGGCATACCATTATTACACAATGGATAATCCCATTGCTACTGACGAAGAGTATGATACTCTTTACTTCCAAGTTGTTGCTTTTGAAAAAGCAAATCCAACATTAATTGATCCAAATTCTCCAACATTAAGAGTTGGTGATAGATTGTTAGAAGGCTTTGAAAAAGCTTCTCATTTAGAAAAAATGTATTCGCTCGACGATATTTTCTCTGAAGAGGAGCTATTTGATTGGTTTTCTAAATTACCTAAAAATGTAGAACTTTATGAAGAACCAAAATATGACGGTCTTTCATTAAATATTCTTTATGATAAAGGTAGTTTAGTTCAAGCTATTACTCGTGGTGACGGTGAAATTGGAGAAAATGTTACTCAAAATGTTTACTTTATTAAAGGTATCCCTCTTACAATCCCTTATCAAGGTAAGATTGAGATTAGAGGTGAAGTTATCATTATGAAAGCTGATTTTGACGATATTAATGCTGCAAGAATTGCTGCTGGTGATAAACCTTTCACGAATGAAAGAAATGCCGCTGCTGGTAGTCTTCGTCAATTTGACTCAAGTAAAGTAAAAATGGCTAAACTTCATTTTACTCCATATGGTATTGGATATTCAGATAAACGTTTTGAAAAACAAACAGAAATTTATCAGTTTATCTTAGATCAAGGTTTTACTAACTGGGGTACTAATGAAATTGAAGTTTTAACTACTGCTGAACAAATCTTAGAAAAATATAATTCTATGATTGAGAATAGAGATTCTTATCCAATGTTATTGGACGGTATGGTTATCAAAGTTAATGATATTCATATGCAAGAAGATCTTGGTTTTACTAGTAAATACCCTAAATGGGCTATTGCTTTTAAATTTCCAGCTGTTGAAAAAGTTACAACTCTTGAAGACGTTGTCCTTCAAGTTGGTAAAACTGGAATTATTACTCCTGTTGCTGTTCTTAAACCTGTCGAAATCGGTGGTGTTATAGTTGAACGTGCAACACTTCATAATTTTGAAGAAATTAAGAAAAAAGATATTAGAATTGGTGACCAGGTTGTTGTTATTAGATCTGGTGACGTTATCCCTAAAATCATTAATGTTTTCAAAGATAGAAGAAATGGTAATGAAAAAATAATTTCTGAACCAACATTTTGTCCTGCATGTGGTAGTCCAGTTGAAAAAGCTACTTTGTTTGAATCAGATAAAGAAGCAACTGCTATCAAATGTTCAAATGAATTTTGTTCTGAAGTTATTAAACAGCGTATCTCTTATGCTGTTGGTAAAAAAGCTTTAAATATTATGGCACTTGGTGAGAGTACAATTAATGAACTTGTTGAAACAGGTCATATTGAGACTCTTGCTGATTTGTTTAAACTTTCGTTTGAAGATCTTCTTTCATTAGAAGGATTTAAACAAAGAAAAGCTGAAAAAATTTATGACAATATTCAAAAAGCGAAAGGTATTGAGTTGTATAGATTTATCAATGCTTTAGATATTGAACTTATTGGTGAACGTGCTAGTAAAAAATTATCTGAAGCTCTTGGTGAAAAACTCTTATCTTTTGAATTAACAGTTGACGATATTTCTTCTGTTGAGGATATTGGTAAAGCTATGGCTACAAACTTTGTTTCATTTATGAATGAAAATAGAGAGCAAGTCGAAGAGCTTGTTGAATTGATTCAACCAACAATTCCTCAAAAGAAAGAGATTATTGAATCTAATATTACTGGTAAAACATTTGTTATTACTGGTACATTGTCTGAATCAAGAGGTCATTTCGCTGCTATTATTGAAGATAGAGGTGGAAAAGTAAGTAATTCAGTTAGTAAAAAAACTGATTTTCTTTTAGCTGGTGAAAAAGCTGGAAGTAAACTTGAAAAAGCTGAAAAACTTGGTGTTACTGTATTAACAGAAGACCAGTTTAATGCTATGGTTTAAAGGAGATATTATGTTAAAACATAGTCAAAAATACTATGAAAGAAAAAGAATAGAAGATAAAATTTCATTTGGTATGTTTATTTTAGGTATGGTTGGAATTTTTCTTTGTGGTTTTGAACTTGGTTTAAGATTCGCTTAAATATTAATAAAAGGATATATTATGGAAGAAAGAAGTAATTGCTGTAATGCACCAATTATAGAAAACACTGATTTATGTAGTCAGTGTAAAGAACATTGTGAAGTTGAATTAATTCCAGAAAAAGTAGAAGATACAGAAGAAGATATTCTTCTAGACCATGTAGAAGAACATGGTAAATTATTGTCAAAAAAAGAAACATATGTTATTTTTGGAATAGGATTACTTTTTATTCTTTTTGGAATTTTTGTAAATATTAATTCTAAAAAGGTTTCAAAAAAAAGAATGGAAGAATTCAAACAAGGTAAAACCTTGTATTGTTTAAAAGATAAAAGAACAAATTATCTTGTTAGTAACAAACTTTGGAAACAAGTAGGTGACAAAAATGAAGTTTATAATTTAAGAACTGGTTTAGTCGTTGAAATTAACAATTATTGTTTACCTCAAGATTAAGGAGTCTTTATGTTGTTTGAATACAAAAAAGGATTCTATGTAAAGGCAAAGTCTTTAGAAAAGGCTGAAAAGAAATTAAGAAATAGAAATATTTCTTTTTCTGAACTAGTGCGAGTTGATTCAATTCTTTGTCAAAAGATAAAGAAAAAGATTAAACGAAAAAACGCTGAATACCAGGCATTTGTTAATTTCCTTAAAGAGATAGCTCTTATTTATGGAAAGAAAGAAGACTATTACCTAGGTAAGCATAAAAATAAAGAAGTTAAGAGAGAATTAGCTCGTTTGAAAAAACATTTAATCTCTTAACTTATCAGTTCCCGTTTTGGGAACTGTGAATTAATAACGTTTTTTCATTTTATTTATTTTTTTAATTGCAGCAAGTGTAGGTTTAATGGCCGCAGGTAAAGGTCATTGGAAATGGTTCTGGACAAGGACAAAAACACCAATATAAACACCAGTATAAATATGGTGGAGGTTCTCAATCTGGAACATATCAATAGAACCAAAATAAGAAGCAGTATCAATATAGAACTAATCAAACAGATACAACAACTTCTTCTTTATAATATTTTTGTCTTTTTAGGAATAAATACTTCTAAATCGTCATAAGAATATATTTTAAAGTCAGCCTTTTTTCTTAGGCTTGGCTTTTTGTCAAACTCTTTTTTAAATTTCATAGCTTCTTTGACTCTATATGCAAAAATCTTTTTAAAAACTTCTTCAAAATCTTTTGAATGTACTTTATACCAGCTACCTTTTGTTTCTTTTATTATATGTTGATATTTTTTTGGAATATTTATATGGACCCATATATATCCATTTACTTTAAATTTTCTATATTTATATAGCAATCTATCTCTTTTTTTTAATGTATAATCTTCTCTTATTTTTTCTGTTCCTCCTAAAAGAAACCAATCAATATATGGCCATAAAAAAGAATAAAATCCTCTTTTTTCTGGTGCTGAATGATATTCCATTTCAGATTCTTTTACATAATGATTCTGTTTTTTTGGAGATAAACCACCATATCTAGCAAATACCATACTTTGTCCTTTTTTAGAAGTATACATTAATAAATATTAATCCTTGTTTAAACTTTTTTGAAAGGAATGATATATGACGGTCTTATGAACATAGATAAAATATATCCTGCTATACTTCCTCCTATGTGAGCATACCAAGCTATTCCATTTATTGTTCCTGTTAATACTAAAAATAAGTGAAAAATAAAAAATACCATTAGAAATTCTTTTTCTTTATTGAATAACATTGCATAGTACGCATATACACCAAAAATGGCTCCAGAAGCTCCAATTACATTAATGTTAATATGTAGAGTGCTTAAAGTAATATAAGTGAATAGAGAAGCTCCTAGGCCAGATATAAAATATATTGTTAAAAACTTTAGTTTTCCTATTTTTTCTTCTACTGCATTTCCTAAATCCCAAAGAGCAAACATATTAAATAAAATATGAATTATTCCTCCATGAAGAAACATATTCGTTATCCAAACTATTGGATTTGTAAGAGTTATTGGGTTCATTCCATATAAATTATATATATAATTTTTATATGTTGTTCCAGGGTGTATTTCTATTAAAATAAAAATTAAAACATTGATTAAAATTATTAAATTTGTGATTGATATTACTTTTTTTGTCATATTAAACCTCTTTTTCTCAAATTATATCAAAAGAAGCTTTATTTTTGTTTTGAATTTCACGATAATATACAAAATAGTTATATGAAAGGTATATATTGTGAGACGAACGTTTGAGATTGAAGAAATTCTTTATATTTATTATTTAAAGTTTAAAAAAACTTTTATAAGATTTTTCTTTTGTAGTATAGAGAGAGATAAACATTTATATAAAATAAGAAATAGATTTTTATTAATTATTTTTTTATCTATATTGATTAAAGCTACTATATTTTCTAGTTTAGAGGATACTTTTTCTTTTGATAAAAAAGAAACTTATATTAAAAAAAGTTCTTTGGCTATTGGAATTGTTTCTACTGTAAAAAAAGACAAAGAAGTTAAATCTAAAAATTTGTCTTATGATCATACTGCAAATAAATTAGATAAAAAGAAAGGAAAAGAAACTGTATTTCTCAATACTGCAAAAAAAGATAAAGGAGTTAAATCTAAAAAGTTGTCTTATGAGAGTACTGCAAAAAAAATTAATAAAAAGAAAGGAAAAGAAACTGCATTTCTCAGTACTGCAAAAAAAGATAAAGAAATTAAATCTAAAAAGTTGTCTTATGAGAGTACTGCAAAAAAAACATATAGATTAGTTTTAATGACTTTTTCTAGAAAATCTTTTGCTAAAGAGTATCAAGATACATTAGATTTTCCAACAGATATTGTTTTTTCTAAAAATAAATATATTGTTACTAGTAAACCAGTTGAAGGATTTGATAAAGCTAAACAATTTAAACAAGAATTGATAAACCTTATACCAAAAGATAGTTATTTGTCTTCTCATTTATAAAGTCTTTATAAGTATACTTATTGTATAATTATATATATAAAAGGAGATATCATGAAGGTTAAAGAAAAATATTCTGTTTCTATAAAAGAATATAAATCTGTAAATGAAATAATGAATAGTTCACCTAGTTATTTTGTCGGTTCTGTTTTTTATACAATTGAAAAACCTTCTTATGATATTGTATTGTTATCATTATCTTCAATACCTATAATTGAATGTGGCTTGAAAAATAAAATAGTTAAATTAAATAAACCTGAAACTTTAAGTATTCGAAAATTTAAAGAATTAGATTTACCTTTATTGTCAAAAGAAGAAGAGTCTGTTGTTGAGAGATTAGTTTCTTTTTTAGCTAATTCTTCTGGAATTCTTTCTTATCAGATTCAAAAACTTATTTCTTATTTAGCCATTGAGAAAAAATTTGAAAAAGAATTTATTACAGCAAAAATAAATGTATTTCCTGAATTGATAAAATTAGAAACATTTGAATCATTTCATTCAGAATTATTCAATCCTGATTCTCAATTAAGAAACCGTCCAAAATTAGCTGCTGTTAGAGTTCCTGAAGTTAGAGAATATTTAACTTAATATCTTTAGGTATAATTCGTAAAAAATTAAAGGAGTTTTTATGTTTAACAATTGGATTATTAAAATCTTTTCTACTTTATTTATTCTATTTGTATTAAATTATATAACTATATATATTTATTCAAATTTTGGATATATAGCCTATATGGTTTCATTGTTTTTTTTATTATTTATTTCTTTATTTATCTTATTTAGTATTTATTATATAAAATCAAATCATAGATTTAAACTTATCTTTTCTATTTTAGCTTCTGCTTCTGTAATATTTGCTGCACCTATACAATTAGAACATATGTTGTCCTTTATATCTCCAAAACCAGAAGTTAATAGAAAATTAGTTGAAGAAATGGCCGGAAAATCTCCACAAATAGCAAGTAAGATTGAGAAAGAGAATAAAAAGAATTTAAAAGATAGATTAAGTGCACTTACTAATATTATAGACGATCATAAACCTTCTCATTAAAAAATATTTTTTATTGAGGTTAAGAGAATATATTTTTATTCTCTTAATTAGTTTTTAACATTTATTTCTTTTTAGTTATAAATACGGTTCTTAAACTATTTAACATATGTCTAATACAGTTTACTTCGCTTTTTGTTTGTGGTTTTATATATCTTATTTTGAGGATAGCTTCTGTTTTTCGTTCTGATTCTCTTTTACAAATTATTGTAATGTTTAGTCTTTTTCTAATTTTTGAACTTCTTTGAAACATGGCTCTTTCTGGTCCACCCCAACTAAATTCTTCTCCGTCAATTCTTTTTATATAAAATGTTAATTCTTCCATGATATCAACTTAATTTTAATTTAATTGTAATGTTTTTGTCTGTTTCTTTTAAAAAAGACCGTTTTTTATTTGATTCTTTATAATTCCATGTATTTTTTGAATCAACTGTCATTGAGTTATGTTCAATTAAACCTTCAGCTTTTCTTTCTGAAAACCAATTTTCAGCGTCTTGTTCTCCTGAACCTGAATACCAATTAATAAATTCTTCAGCTTCTGCTTTTGTTGAGAAACCTTCAATAGTTACAGAATAACTCATGATATATCCTTTTATATTATATAAAGAAATTATAACAATATTATGCTTTGCTTTTGATTAAATAAATGATATTTTTGTAGAATAATAAGAAGTTCCATTAGGAAAAGCGTCTTTTCTTAGAAATTCTATATCTGAATAAACTTCAAACCCAAGATTTTTTAATTTTTCACTAATAGAATGTTTATTATTATCTAAATTAAATAAATCTTCTTTTCTATCGTCAACATTTATTATGTCAATTTCAACAAGAATTTCTTCTGGATCTTCATAAATATTAATTGAAGTTTCGTCAACATTATATATACAGTCAAATTCTTTTTCTATTATAGATATAAGAATAGGTATATCTTTTTTTTCAAATACTTTTTTCATTAAAAATCCTTTAAACAATCAACTTTTAGATTCATAAAGCCATTTACTTCTGAATCAATTTTAACTTCACCATTAATGAAACTTAAAAATCTCATTAAATCAGATAAATCGTTAATGATAATATCTCCAACTATATATTCTTTTTTATCTTTAATATTTAACCCAAAATCTTTAAATATATCTATTTCTAATTCAGTTAATGATTTTCCATTTTTTATCATAACATGTACATGCATAATAGGTCCTTTCTTTTATTTATTATAATGTTTTTTACTTTAATATATGATTAAAATAAGATATACTTTTTTAAAAAAAACAGGAGTTTTTATGGCGTTAGCACAAAAGAAACAGAATGATATTTTAAAGGCGGTTTTAGATATTGAAACTCATTTGGTAAGTAAGTATAAAGTATCTAATGAAGGAACTTTTGGTTCTAAATTAAAAGAGGCCGGCCCAAAGATTAAAAATGAGCTTGTTAAAGACTGTATGTGGCAAATATTAAAGATACGTAATGCGATTGTACACCCTGGTGATTTGAAGGTCTCATTGAAAGAATATGGGCTGTTTTTATCATTGTTTGATTATATTCGTAAGATTGAAAAATTTTAAAGGTTATTTTTCTTTTAACATAATTTTATTCTTATAACTAAATAAGTTTCTGCAATCGTAGAAATAATATTTAATAAAAGGTGAAATTATGTTAGTAAAAAATAGAGTTGAAGTTAAAGATATTCAGAAATTAACTCCTGCGGAGGTTTCTAATATTATTACAAGTAAAGCTAGAAAAGGTTCTCCAATTGTTGACACTCTTTATAATGTTAAGATTGCTCCATTCTTACAAAGTTCAAAAACTTTTAATGGATTTTATTTGCAACATTTTCAAAGAGGTCTTTCTGTTAATAAACATAGCATTTCAGAACTTTTTTCTATGTTTTATGAGATTTCTAATCAAATAAGCATGGGTGTTTATAGTTATACACATACGGTAAATGTTTTGTGTATTAATCAAAATGCCATAGTAAAAGACAAGAAAGTTATCTCAGTTTTTGACGGCCAACATAGATTAATTTTCTTTTGTATGGTCTTATTTTCAATAATGTTAGATTGTAAAAAAATGAACAAAGGTTCTAAAATTTACAAGGCTACAAAAAAAATGGCAAAGGAAATTAGAAAAATCTTATTTAAATCAACTAAGATAGATTCAGAAAGTTTTCTTATCAAGTATGTTGATACACATAGTAAAGAAGACCTTGAATTATTTCTTGGTTTTGTAAATGGGAAAGTTAAAGAAGCTGATTTAGCTAAAAATGATTTCTATCTTTATTTTAATGAAGTTAGAAAAAATACAAAAAAGTTTGTATCTTCTTTTGAGTATGAAGTTGACGGATTGGTTAATCTATATAATTATGTTGTTGATAGTACGTCTTTTATTGTTAGAAAACTTCTTCCTGACGAAAATGAAATGGTTGTTTATTTGAATGTAAATAGAGCATTAAGTCCTTTCTTCGAATATGAAGTTGTAAAAATGATTACAACTGGAATGATTTCAAATGAAGAGGAAAAAATTGCTTATGCTCAAAATTACAACAATCTTATCAACTTTGTTAAGAAGGAATCTAATTTAAAAGAAAAAGATATCTCTCATATTTTGAGATTTACTATTTTAAGTATCACAAAAGATACGTCTTTTCATATTAGTGTAACTAATAAATCAAAAGAGGAAAATAAGTTAAGTGGTGTTGTTAAAAATTCTAAGGAGTTTAAAGACTTTTTTAAATCAATTGAATCTGATACGGTTGGTTATGAAAAGTTCTTAGAATTGTTTAATCAATATATTGTTGCTTATGTAGCTTTAAGTTCAGGGAATTTTAAAGATTCTCTTGAAAAATATGGCGCTAAAGCTAGTAATATTGAATTTATTTCTAGCATTTTAAAAACTTATTCATTCGTTTTTAATACAATGAGTAGTTTAAATGAGCGTTTTTCTTATTTAGTTATTGAACAAACTCGTAGATTAATCTTCAATCCGGAGGAAATAAATTTACGAGCAAAACGAGGTGAAAAAAATATTCATAAAAATAAAATTCTTTCTCAGTATTTTTTACCTGTTGAAAGATTTCTTGAATTGTTCTTTGTTCATTTTGTTGTGCGTGGAACAGGTGAAATTAAACAGTATGAAAGTGCTTTTGATAAAGTATTTGTTGGTTTGGTAGAACAAACTGACTTTGATTTTGATTTATTATTTTCAAAGCATATTATTAAGTTTTTAGATTCAAATTATAAATCTGATAAAGTTTCAGAAATGGTTGATAGACAATTATCTGTATTTAATAATAGATTAAGTTTTGACTATCAAACAATTGAGTCTATTCATTCAAATAAGGGCATTCAGACTGGAATTTTGTTTTTAATTGAGTTTTTTTCAATTAAAGCTGAAAATCCTAATGATTACTATTTTCAATTTTTTGATCAAGTAGTTAGTTCTATTGTTCTTAATTATACAGAAGGAGAAAAAGTTTATACTTCTAATCTTACTATTGAACATGTTATACCTGGCTCAATCAATGATCCAAGATTATTGAAATATTCAAATTTTTGGTTTTTGATTAACCTTTTAGAAATTGGTTTAAACAAAGAGGCTGGAAATAAAGCATTATCTGAAAAAAATGAAATATATGAGGATAGCTCTTTTTCTACTTTAGATAGATTTTCAGAGTATGATTCTTATGAGGAACTGGTTGATAATGCTGATTCTATAAAAGAAAAAACATTATCTTTAGTGTCAAGTCAAATATTTTCTACATTAATTTTGTAGTAAATACCTTTCCCTTCTGGGGAAAGAAATAATAAGCTTTCTTTAAGACAATAATTGCTATAATTATACATACATAAGAGGAATATGTTTCTTGTTCTCTATCGTTGAATGGAGCATAAACAGTTGTTTATGAAAGAATTAGGAATCTAGCGGGTTCGATATTCCTTTTATGTTAAATTTGTTCCCTTAGCTCAGTTGGTAGAAGCTCCTCCCTTTTAAGGAGAAGGCCCGTGGTTCAATTCCACGAGGGGACACCAAGTATTGATATGGTGTTAATGGTTAGCATATTTCACAAGAATCCTGTTCGATTCAGGATATCAATCTTTTTAAAAACTATTGTTCACTTTATTAAAGAACCTCTTTCTATTTTAATAAATCTAACTTATAATATCTATCTATAACAAATTAATTACTATTTATTAGTAAAATTTTACTTAAAGGTGTTTATTATGCAAGCTATTGAAATTAGATATAGTGAACGTGTTGGTGAATTTCAAATTTTTAATTTTAAAAATCAAGTTTGGAGTTCTTTTAGTGGTTTTGGAACTTTTCTTGGTGATTGGTTTAAAACAAAAGAAAAAGCTAAAGAAGTTATCGAAAAATATCACTTATATGAAACTCAAATGAAAGCTATGTTAAAAGAACTTTGTAAAGGTTTAGAAGTTACAATTACTACTATTGTTCCTTATGTTCATGGTGAAAAAACTTTTGAAAGTGGTTTGATTTCTTTAGACGGTGTTTATTCTGTTGAAGATTTAGAACTTTATTGCCAAAATTTATATCCCGGCCATAAAGGTATTTATAAAAAATATCTAAATACTAATACTTATGAAGTTTCTCTTGACTCTAAAAATATTTATAAAACTTTTTTCTTTTCTGATCAAAGTCTTGAAAATGCAAAAAAGAGTAAAGAGAACTTAGATAAATATAAAGAAGATTATTTAAAGTATGTTGGAAACAACCTCTTATAATCTTTCTCTCCCCATATGGGAAGAGTTTTTAAAAGTCCTCTAGACTTAAACTTCCTTTTGAATATCCCGCACCTGAACTTTCAAAGAAATTTGATTTAGTGTTGTTTATTTGTGAAAAATTATCTACCCATTTTATTGGATTTTCTACATTGTATATTTTTTTAAGACCAGTTTCTCTAACACCATAAATCATTACGTCTGCTCTATGTTGAATATATTGTTCAATGATCTCGTCTGTTAATCCTAGGATTTGACCATTTGTTACATATTTACCCCAATCTGTTTCAAGTGCTACTGCTTCTTTTATCATTTCTGTAACTTCTTCTAGTAATTTTGGTGTAAATAGATATGGTTTTTCATGATAAACAGAATTTATCATATCTCTGAATAACTCTAAGTGTGTTATTTCGTCTCTTTGAATAAATCTTATCATTTGTGCAGACCCTAACATTTTATCACTTCTCGCTAAAGTATAGATATATGCAAAACCACTATAAAAATAAATCCCTTCTAAAATTTGATTTGCAAACATTGCTTTTAAAATATTTTCTTCTGTTGGATTATCTGCTAACTCTGTGTAAACTTTTGCAATTTTACTGTTTTTATGTTGTAGTTTCATATCTGTACGCCATAATTCATAAATCTCGTCTGTATTTTGAGAAATACTATCTACCATAACTGCATATGATTGAGAATGAAGAGCTTCCTCAAATGCTTGTCTCACAAGAATTAAGTTGATTTCTGGTGAAGTAATAAATGGATTCATGTTATCAATCAAGTTATTTGTTTGAAGTGAATCCATGAAAATAAGTTGTGCTAGTACCTTATCATATGCCATTTTTTCACTTTCTGTTAGATTTTTATAATCTAAAACGTCTCTTGACATGTCTACTTCTTTTGGAAACCACGTATTTGCTAACATTCTTTCCCATAAATCGTAGGCCCATTGATATTTAATATCATTTAAATTAAATAAACCTGTTGGATCCCCTCCAAATACTTTTCTATCTGCTGCTGTTTTTTCAGTTGCATTTGGATTATAAATTTGTTTTTTAGTTACATAGACTGCTTTTTCCGTCATAAGTTACTCCTTTTTTTGTTTTTATAATTTTAGCTGAAAATTCTATCTTTTTCTTTTTTTATTTTTGCTTAATTTTAGAATATTTCTCTATAACAAATGAATACTATCTCTGTATAGTTAAATTATTTTATAAAAGGAGTCATTATGACTATTTCAACATTAAGTTTCCCAACATTTACTTCAACAACCGTGTTCTATGCAGATCCAAATGCTTTAGAAGTCAGAGTCTGTAATTTAGATAAAGTTCTATTAAATCTAGACGACGAATCTAGAAACAAATATGTTTTATCTTTAAAAGACGTTCCGTCTAAGGAAGTGTTCGAGGTTGAGTGTTCAGAAACACTTATTTTTGAAGATATTGAATCAGCTGCTGCTGTTCTTCAGTTTCTAAAAAAAGAAGCTAAAGGAGAAGAGTTAGAAGAAGAAGATTTTGATCTTTGGTCAAAATTTGAGGAAAAAATTGAAAAAAAAGAAATTTCTGTTCCTCATATTCCTCTTCTAAGTACAGTAGAGTACTCTAACCTTGCATATAGTGGTGTTGGTACTATCGGTTTAGATAGTTATCTTATTCATGATTATCGAATAAGTACTAGCAGTATTTATTATGAGATCGACGATCTCTGTTCAGGAGATTTTATTTTAGAGCTTGAAGCTCAATATGTAAAATCTCTTTCTTAGCCTTTCGAGGCTAAGCCTATTATAAGAATCTTTTGTATATAATACAATTAAAAAAAAGGATTCTTATGAAAGCCCCTCTTCATAAAAAAATTAATGCTATTGTATCTTTCTCTTTTAGATTTAATGAACATATTTTTTCTCAATCAGTAGAATTACTGTTTCATAAAGATATTTCAAAAACTGAAATATTTGAAATTATTCGAAATATTCCAAATGAATACAATCCTTCTATCTATGCATATAAAGATTCTTCTCGTGTTAATATGTTTTCTCCAACGCAAAAAAATAAGCATTATCTTCTTTCTCTTTCTTCTATTAATGATCCATTTATTACACCTATTTTACGTATGGAACTTATTGGATTAAACCAAAAAGAATTTGAAACTCTTTTAACCAAGTCAAATGAAGAGATCTTTGATAATTTAGATATTCAAGTAAAATCTATTAATTATATTTACTAGATTTGATATAATTCAAGAAAAAAAGGTATAAAATATGGAAACAAAAATTGTTCAAAGTTTGGAAGAAGCTGAAAAAGTTGATAATGCAATGGTCTATGATATTGATAAAGGTGTTGAATATTTAAATGAATTTAACAGAAAAACTACTCGTTTTGAAAAAGAGTTTAAAAAATTAAGTAAAAAGCAAAAAGGTCGTGACGAAGCTGGCCAAAAAAAACTTGTCTTTAAATTTGTTGAAGAAAAACTTAAACCATTTTGGACCATAGAAGTAGAAGAAAAATTTTGGAAAAATGGTGAAATGGATTATCTAGATAAAGAAACTAAAGCAACGTATATCTTTGGTACTTTTGTTGTTGGTCATTCAAAAAGATTACAACAACATATGGATACTGCTTTTGCTAATGTTCTTAAAGAAATGACTGATAGAGCTATTGCGGCAAAAGAAGGTTTAAATTATCAAAAAATGAGAGAAAAAGCTATTAAACAAAACATGTCTAATATGTCTTTTGAAGAAAAGGAAAAAATTATGAGAGCTATTCAAGATAATTCAACAACTGGGGTTAAACTATAATATGAAATTTGGAATATTTTTAAGTGACGCTTCTTTTGATTATAAAACTAAATTTTCAGTTGCTGGGATTAAAGAAATGATTTCTGGTGAAACTAAACAAGTTACAAATGCCTCTTCTAAAAATCCTACTGAAGCTGAAAAATTTGGAATTATGGAATCCTTAAAATTTGCTGAATCAAATGGTTATGATAATGTTGTATTTATTTGTGATAATAAAAAAGCTATTACATATATAAAGAGAGAATTTTTCCAAAATGAAAACTTACGTAGTAAATTTTGGTATGTTCAATTCTTATGGTTACCTCGTGAATTTATGCATGCTGTTGACTTTTTATCTAAAAATTTAGATTCTGATACAGCAAAAGAAGTTCAATCTCTTAAAAATGAAAATTCAAAAGAAAGATATGTCGAATTTTGTAATAAACATTTGGATACTCATATTAATTCTATTACAGCTGATAAATCTGTAAAAGAAGACGTTCTTTCTAAACGTATTGATCAATTTGTTCGTCTTAAAGAAGGTTCTTTCTCTTCTTCTTTCTTTAAAAATATTCAAAGTCTTTCTATCAAAGAATTAGAAAATCTTGTCTTTGAAGAAATTGAACTTATTGAAAATGATATTGCTTCAATAGAAGATCCTATTTTAAAATTAGTTGCACAAAATATTTTGGACTCTCTTATAGGATATTAATATGGGTTTTGTATTTATTATGATTTCTTTCTCTCTTGGATTATTAAGTTTCTTTCTTGATTCATATAAGTTAAAAATCTTTATTTTCCTTTTTTCTATTTCCTTAATTGTTTTTTATTATATGGTCCCTACTGAAATACAATCATTTTTAGATATACATTTTCAAAATTTAGATTTTAGGAGAATAAAGTAATGGGTTTTATTGGTTTTATCTCTATATTTCTTTTGGGAATGTTTATTTCTTTTTTCTCTTCTAGGATAGTTGTTATTGTTTTACTTATTTTATCCTTGAGTTCTATTGCTTTTTATTTCTATGGTCCGTCTAACTATTCTAAGTTGCTAGATACTCACTCATATGTATTTAATGGTGGACCTGAGTCTTCTTTCTATAAGAATGTTGATAAGATAAAAGTAGCCTTACACGAAGTTAAAGACGAGCATGACAAATCTTTAAAACTTGACGAAAACAACACAAAATAAGTCTTTTGAAAGCTTTTTATTGCTATAATAAAACAAAAAAGGATTTATTATGCGTAACCCTATGACAGACTTTTTAGTTATTAAAGACCAAATTTCTCAAATTATTGAAAAGGAAACAAAAACTGAACTTTTCTATGAACTTACAAGAAGTTTATCTGAAGTTGAAAACCTTATTCTTCTTGGAAATACAAATGACTCAAACTTTACTGAAAAACTATCTCAATTGATTGTTGATTCAATTTCTTATCTTTCTACATTTTATAAAATTGACGATTTATATGACTTCTTAGATTCTAGAAAACATTGGGGCCTTATTCAAGAAGACGATACTATGTATGATACCTATAAATCATTGGTTATCCCATTCTATGAATTAAGAATGGAGATCTCTCAAAATATCTTAAAAAAACATAAAGGTTTTAGAGTTAAACCTTTATTTCTCCTTTCTAAATTTTTAATTTATAAAGAACAAGAGTTTTTAGCAGAACAAAATAATCCTATTCCGAATTATCCAGAACTTATATCTGAATAAGCTATATATAAGTATCCTTTCTGTATACTTTTAAGAAAGGATATACTATGAACTTACCATTTATTAAGGTTGTTTTAAATATTAATAAAATAGCTGAAAAAGTTAATCATATTGTTCAAAAAGATTCATTCTTTTCAATTCCTTTAGAATTTAATGTTAATCATGACGACTATAAAGGTCTTGAACTATGTTTTAATGGATATAAGGGTAAAGAAAATGTACCTAGCGTTGTTGAGGTTTTTATAACAGAAGGAGAAAAGACTATATTCTTTATTGATCAAGAAAATTTAACTGTTAATCTTGGTTATGCTATTGAGAAGCAATTAAAGAAAATTGCTCCTTTTGAAATTACTTTAGATATAGACAATACAATAAATGAATATATTCTTCTTGACTATGTCTTGTAACTTTTTAAACTAAGTGTTCTCTCTTAAAAAAAGATTGATCTACTTTACATAGTGGGCATTGTTTTGGTGGTTTTTTACCTCTATGAACATGTCCACATACTTCACAGACCCAAAACTCGTTTTCTTCAGAATTAAAGAATCCTTCTTTTTCTAGAACTTCTTTTAATTCTTTATATTCTCTTTCGTGTTCAACTTCAACTTTTGCTATTGCTTTAAATATTCTAGCTATGTCATTGTACCCTTCTTCTTTTGCTATTTCTGCAAATTCTGGATACATTTCTTCATGTTCATATTTTTCACCTTCTATTGCTGTATCTAGATTTTCTAAGATATCTTTCATTTTTATACCATATAAAAGTTCATTAAACATTTCATATTCTTTTTTAGCATGGTATTTTTCATTATCTGCTGCTTCTTGAAAATGTTCCGCTATTCTATGATATCCTTTCTCTTTTGCTATTTCAGAAAAGAACTCATATTTGTTTCTTGCTTGTGATTCTCCTGCAAATGCTTTCATTAAATTAACTGCTGTTAGGTTTTCTGTAATGCATTCCATGTTTTCTCCACAACACTGAAGTGTCCCTGTTCCTACTGTTTGTACCTCAACTTCATTATTACACTTTTTACATTTATACATTTCATATTTTCTCATATGTTCTCCTTATTTTTTTTGATATTATATTCTTTTATCTACTCTTATTATTCTTTTTAGATATAATCAATCAAAAATTAAGGAGATTTTATGGATTTTTTAATTATCTGTGTTTTTATGTTTATTGTTGCTGTTATTGCTAGGTTCTTTTTTAAGACAATTCTTGTTGTTTCCCTTCTTGGTGCTGCTATCTATCTTTTTTCCCCTGATTCTGTTCGTCAAAAGATTGATTCATATGTATCTATTTCTTATTTACAATCAGGTATTAATTCATTATTCAGTGTTTCAAAAGACGCTGCTACAAAAATTTCAGTAGAAGCTAAGAAAATAAAATAATGAATATTAAAGAATTTTCAGATATTTTAAATGAGTCAATAATGAACAATGCTTTTAAAGCTTTAAAAGAGGAATTCCTTCTTTTTAAAAAGAAGTTTTTCTAAGCTACTCTTAATGATAATCTCTGTATAATTATATTTATAATATAAATACAAGGATTTATCGTGAAAAATAAAAAATTAATTGTTTTCTTTTTTGCCCTTAGCATGTTCTTTACTGGTGCTTCTGGTCTCGTAAATGAATATGTCTTATCTACTGTTTCAACTTATATCTTAGGAAATAGTATTGAACAATTTAGTATTACTATTGCTGTTATGCTTGGTTTTATGGGTTTGGGTGGTTTTGTTCAAAAATTTATTTCTGATAGAAACCTTATCTCTAAATTCTTAACTCTTGAATTCTCTCTTGCTATCTTTGGAGGTTTTGCTCCATTAGCTATTTATGCTTCTTTTGTGTACTTTGAAGATCACTTTATTCTAATCCAATACTTCTTTATATCTATTATTGGTTTTCTTGTTGGTTTTGAAATTCCTTTTATTATTCGTATTAATGAGTCTTATTCTGATAATTTAAAGAAAAATCTTTCAGTTATTATGTCTGCTGATTATATCGGTAGTTTAGTTGGTGCTTTTGTTTGGGTATATCTTTTACTTCCTTACATTCCTTTAACTAAAATCAGCTTTATTATTTCTGGTGTTAACCTGGTTGTTGCAATTATTACTGTTCTTTATCTTGAAAGAAATTGGAAAACATATCTTTTCTCTTTCATTGCTGTTGCTTTATTATCTGTTGGATATGCATATAGTGACAAAATTTCTATTAACCTTGAACAAAAACTTTATAAAGATAAAGTTCTTTATTCTACAACAACTAAATATCAACATTTAGTTATTACTAAAAACAGTAAAGTAAATGATATTCGTCTTTATATCAATGGTAATACTCAATTTTCTTCTCTTGACGAAAATATTTATCATGAAAATCTTGTTCACCCTATTATGTCTCTTGTTAAAAACCATAAAAATGTTCTTGTTCTTGGTGGTGGAGACGGAATGGCGGTTAGAGAAATAAAAAAGTACAATGACGTCAATTCAATATCTTTGATTGACCTTGATCCTGCCATGGTCCAATTAGCTAAAACTAATCCTATTTTATCTAAACTTAATCACCATTCTTTTGATAATGTAAAAGTTTATAAACCTTCTTTTCTTGTTGATTCCGACGAAAGAAAAGATATTTTTAAAGATAAGAAATACCTTGCTTCTGTTAATGTTTATCATATTGACGCCGATAAAATGCTTCATAATATCATGAATAAGGGTATTAAATGGGACGTTATTATTATTGATTTCCCAGATCCTAGTACTGTTGAATTAGCTAAACTTTATTCTAGAGAATTCTATCTTAAAATTAAAAAGATTTTAGCTCCAGGTGGTATGTTTGTTGTTCAATCTACTAGTCCTTATCATGCTAAAGAATCTTATCTTTGTATTGGTCGAACTATTCAAGCTGCTGGCTTTGATACATTGGCTTATCATGACAATGTTCCCTCTTTTGGTGATTGGGGTTGGTGGATTGGTTGGAATCCTGACGATAAAAGAGATATCTCTCATGATATTAATCATATCAAGTTTGATATAAATACTACATATTTAACTGAAAATAAATTTAAATCAAATACTTTTTTCGGTAAAGGTTGGTTAACAGCTAAACATAATGATATTAATACATTAATGTTTCCAAAGTTGTTAGACTTATATACAAAAAATTCATGGTTATATTATTAAGGAGATTATTATGGATATTTATATTCTTGTTTTACTTATCGGTTCTGTTGGTTTTTTCTTTTTTGTTATTTCTGGTCTTCATATGTATAATATTCCTAGACTTATGAACAAGATAAAAGATTTACAACTAATTTATTCAATAAAGAAACATTCTTTTCATAAAAATATTTCTGTTGCTTCTTTTTCATTTAATGTTAAAGATAAAAATACATTAGATTTAATATATAGTAAAGAAAGTAATTCTCTTTTATTCGACAATCAAATTATTTTTGTTGGCCAAGAACCTTTAACTATTGATTTCGCATTTGAATCTAGTGGTTTACTTATTTATATTGAAAACAGTCAAGGTGATTTTATTGAAATGTTTTTTGATTTATTTTTAGAGAAATATATAGTTATTTCTCCTGAGAAAGATCAAGAAGTTCAAATTATTTTAGATAATATAGAATTTTCTCTTAAAAAGTGTTTAGCTGAACTTATTTATGAAGATTCTTCTATTAGAACATTTTAAAAGGATAAAATATGAGTATTTTAAATGAACTAAAAGAGATTAAAAAAGATATTGTTGATATAAAAGAGTCTATGTATCTTGATCAACTTTTTCTTTTTTATATTGGTGATATTATGCATAATTTTGGTATAGATACCTGGACCAAAACAGATAAGGATTTTTCTATTTCTCATGAAGATCAACAAACTGTTTCAGAATATTTTTGTAATGTTAAACTTATATCAAATCCACTTAATAAAGCTGGTGTTAAGTTTCCTTTAAGTGTTATTATTCAGAGTAGTACATTTGATAAAGAAAACTATCTTTCTTCTGATTTAAAAGAAGATATTAAAAATTATGAAAAATATAATTTTTCAGAAATAGAGTTAAAAGAACTTTTATATCGTTTTGTATTACTTAAAGGTAATCATATTATGGAAATTGTAAGTGGTGATATAAGTTCTCTGAAAGAAGATATTCAAAAAATTAAAACTATCCAAGATTTATTTACTACAAAATATGGACCTGTTTTCCTTGATAAAAATGAAGAATTCGTTAAAAAGTTCAATTAACTTTAAGTTTTCTTTCTGTATACTAAAAAGAAAAAGGATATATATTGTTTAAGTTTTTAATACTCTTCCTATTGTCTTTGTCGCTCTATGCCTCGTCTGTTTCTTTAGAGACAGAAGACGGTTACCGTATTAAAACGATTGAGAATTTCTTTTATAAAGGAGTTGATATTTATCTTCTTGGAGAAAAAGAACCTTTTCTTGAATTAAAGAATGCTTCTCTTTCTTGTGAACAAAATAAATGTACTCTTGTTGGTATTACCTCTTTTTTAGAAAAGAAAAAACAATCTTTTGATTTTAAATATCAAGAAAAAGATTCTTCAGTAATAAAAGCTTTAAATATTTTTTTAAAAAATTAATTAAAATTTAAGCTTTAATATACTATAATTACATGAAAGAGAGGTTCGCCTCCTTTCCTTAAAATAAATAAGGAAAATATCATGTGTTTGAAAATTTATAAAAAACGCAAATCTCATTTTAAATCTACTCAAAAAAGATCTTCTAAATAATCCATACCTTTATACTCATATATAAAAAAATATAAAGGATTTCTTATGGAAACTAAACTTGTAAAATTTAATGATACTACTCTTGACTCTGTTGCTATTCAAAATATTATTGATATTCGTACTATGAATGCTGATCAATGGATTGATACTTATGCTAGTGGAACTCTTCGTAAAAATAAACGTCTTGGTATGACTTGGAGAAGTCAATATCTTGAAGAACGTGTTGCTTATGAATTTGGCTGGGAATTTGAAATTCAACCTCGTAGTCGTATTATGTTTGGTGACGCTTTTACTGAAGGTGACGAATCTTCTGTTACAGAAGCTGGTTGGCATATTGAACGTTATCTTAGTCGTAAAATCTTTCCTGAAGATCAATTTGAATGTAAATATATTAATGTTGAATATTCTTGGGGTGAGAAAAAAGAAGGTATTGGTATTGTAGTTCGTGAAACTTCTGCTCCATGGATTCCTTCTGGTCATATTATCTTTGCTATTGTTAGTGAATTTAAAGACGACGCTTGGGTCGCTGCTAATAATCCTTTTTAAAATGAATATTTTTATTCTTGGTAAAAGTGGTGTTGGTAAAACACCTTTAGCTAAACATTTGGCTGAGGTCTATCATATGAATTATGTTAAGGCCTCTGAATATTTTCGTTCTACTTATCATTCTAAAGAATCTGATCGAAATAAATTTATTCAAGGAATTACAACTTATTCTCAGAAAGAATTGTCTAATAACTATCGAGTTAATATTGATTATTTATCTCCTTTACATAATTCTGTAATAGAAGGTATTCGAAATCCTATTGATTTTTCAAATCTATTTGATTTTAATAAAGATATAGCTATCTTTTTAAACACTCAAAATGAGCTTTTAAGCACTTCTTTTGAAAATGGGATATATTGTATTCAATCTATATTAAAATGGTCTGTAAGCCAAAATATTACACCTTCTGATCATGTTATCTCTTATTCTTTTGATTCTTTTTATGGAAAAGAAAATTCTCTTGAATATATTATTAAGGAGTTATCAAATGGTACACTTAGAAATTAAACCTATTAAAGCTTTTGTTCATGAACTTGTTTTGTATGATATGGACCCTACTTATAAAGATATGATTCCTTGTACTATCTTCGGAATTTCTTCTTATCTAGGAGAGGCCCTAACTTTTTCTATTCTTTTAAATGACGGTAGTTTATTCTCTTATGTTCCACCTCATTTAATTTCTTTAACTAAAGAAAAGAATCCTTTTTCTTTAAAAGAATGTGTTTATCATAATTCTCCTGATATAAATATTGCAGTAAAAGAATATTCATATCTTATTAGTCAGAAAACATATGTTTTTATCAAAGAAAGAAATGAATGGTTTAAATCTAAATATATATTTACTATTGATTGGTATAGAGGAAATGATTTACTTCATTTATTATTTATTGAAGATAAATTTCCAGTTTTTTTACCTTCTCATAAAATTAAGTTTAAAGAAGATTTAAATTTTAAATCATATAAAAAAGTTCATAATGAATGGATTATTTAAGTTCTTTTTAATTAACTTTTATATATACTAAAAAAATAAGGAGATTTTTATGACTAAAGGAATGTCTGGTTTTAAAGCTTTTTTAGTTTTAATTTTTAGTTTAATAGTAGTTTTTTCAATTCTTTTTTTTGTTAGTATTCTTGATAGTAGAAAAGTTGCAATTAAAATTAAAGCTTTTAAAAATGGAAAAGAATTAGTTTGTTTCAAAGAAAATTCAAGTGGTATATATTCAAAAGGTATGATACCTTATGCTATTGTAAATAATAAAGTTGCTTCTTTCTCAAAAAATACTTTTTTTTTAATTATGAAAAAAAGTAATAAAAGTATTGATTTAAGACATTGTAAATTGAAAAGTGATCTTATTTTAGAATAATATAAAAATTAATTTAGGAGTTTTTTATGAAAAAAGTTATTTCATTTTTAATGATAATTATCATTGGTAGTTTATTTGATTATTTATTTTTTTCTTTTGCTGCATTTCTTTTTAATGTTGATAATCCTTTTAATATTTTTGAATGGATTACAGAAGTTAAATTAATATTTTTAATATTTTTATTTATTATATTATTAGCTGCTCTTATTTTTTCTTCTGATTCAACAAATAATTCTGAAATAAAAGTTAAATGCCCTAATTGTGAAAATGAATTTATTGTTGAACTTAAAAAGGAAAGTTCTAGTTCTAGTAGTCCTAGTGGTATTAATTTAGGAACAGGCCTTGCACTTGGTGTTGCTCTTGGTTCTAATATTTCCTCTTAACCATTTTTATCATATTTAAATTTTAAATATATCATAAATAAACTTAATATCATTATAAAAAGTCCACTCAATTCTCTTGAAATTGAGTGTGATAAATAACCATTTAAAAACCAAAATATATTACAAAAAAATATGATTATTATCATAAATAATGATAAATCTCTTGAACGTTTTGTTTTAATTATTTTAATAATCTGAGGTATGTTTATCATTACCGCTAATGTTGCTGCTATTGAACCAAATATTTCTGCTAAATTTTCCATATTTAATTATACTTTTAATTTTGATATAATTCTTTTAAAAAAAGGATATCTTATGAAAATAATTGCTCTTTCTGATACACATACAAATCATAATAAAATTATTCTTCCTGAATCAGATATTCTTATTCATGCTGGAGATTATTCTAATTCTAAAATTCATACCGAAT
>Ga0256843_1000118_pt1 | contig 67282 bp, 53 predicted proteins | sample AlvinellametaG_FD_191572 | JGI IMG/M metagenome (GOLD analysis project Ga0256843, IMG submission 191572) | Pompeii worm associated microbial communities from hydrothermal vent at the East Pacific Rise, Pacific Ocean - Alvinella | ecosystem: Host-associated > Annelida > Integument > Unclassified ...
CAAACCAGAGCCACCACAATTTCCAGGCAAGGTAAAATTGCATCATGAGCCCAGTGGAACTGGGCAATCCAGCCGGATAAGACATAGAGAAAACTGAGCATCTCCATGCCCCAAGCGGAGACCGACCGCGCTGAGCTGAGCTGAGCTGAGCTGGCAGGGTGGCGACTACCAACCGACCATCGACATCTCGGTAAAGAAGCTGCCGGGCTTCGACAGCCTCAAGCTGATCGAGCAGCTGAAGCAGGTGATGGCCGAGCAGTGCAGCCACCCCACCTGGCCCCACGGGGTCGAATACACCATCACCTCAGACCAGTCCGACTCGATCCTCGCCACCACCATCACCACCGTGATCGGCCTAACCCCGCTGGCGCTCAGCGACCCCTTCTGGATGCCACTCTGCCTGGTAATCATCGCAGGGCTGTTGGTGGCAACGGTGATCGCACTGTTCATCATCCCCTGCCTCTACCTGTTGCTCAGCGGCGCCTCGTCCGTTAGCGTTCAGCAGGAAGTCTCAGCAGAGGGTTAATAGTCGTGGAGATGGTCGCCTCTTTTGCCGCTACCTCACTGATCGCCCTGATCCATATCCTGGTAGGTCACAGGGCCTTCAAGCCCCGTGAAGGGAGCGCCTGGCTCTCCGCCGCCGGTGGCGCTTCGGTAGCCTATGTCTTTATCTATGTGCTACCCAAGTTGGCCAGAAAACAGGAGCAGGTGGACGAGCACATCGGCTTCGGAGTGCTCAGCTATCTGGAACACCATGTCTACCTGGTGGCGATGATCGGCCTGATCTTCTACCACAGCATCCACCGCATCGCGGAGTTTGCCACGGTGCAACGCACCGGCAACAAGACAGATCACGCCAACCTGGCCGCCATCCTGCACATCGGGAGCTTTCTGCTCTACGGGTTTATCATCGGGCATCTGTTCGCCAGCTTTCTCCAAAAGACCTATATGCCGCTGACTTTGGCGTCGGTGACTTTCGCTCTCCATTTTATTGGCACCGATCTTGAACTGAAGCATAAGTACCAGGCATTTTATGCCGATAGGGTGCGATGGTTATTGGTTGCCAGCCTCTACGTTGGGTGGCTAGTTGGAGAGTTGACCGTGGTTCCGGTGAGCACGGAAATTCTTCTCTTCTCCTTTCTCGCCGGCGCCATCATCATCAACGTGATGCGCGAGGAGATCCCCCAGGAAACCCAGATCCAGACGCTGGCGTTTCTGGGTGGTGCGGTCGCCTACGCCATTCTGGTGCTATTTGCCTTCGAGTATGTCTTTGAACTGATCTGAAACGATCACGGCTGTTGGACAGCCAAAAACCCACTACCAGCCGAGTCGCCCTTTTCGGCTTCAATCACGCTCATAAACAAGCGATCCGGCCAGGTAGGTGGCCCGGGTTGCCCGTTCATCGGCCAGGGTCATCTGGATAAACAGGGCCTCCATCAGATCACCGGCATGGCGCATCCGGTATTCGATCAACGGCGTCGAGTGGAGGTCGAGCACCAGCAGATCGGCCTCCATGCCGGGGGCAATGCCGCCGATCCGCTCCTCCAGATAGAGCGCCTCGGCGCTGCCCCGCGTGGCCAGATAGAAGGCCTGCGCCGGATTGAGCGGGAAGCCGTTAAACTGTGCCGCCTTGTAGGCCTCGTTCAGGGTCTGCAGCATCGAGAGGCTGGTTCCCGCCCCCACATCACTAGCAAGACCGACCCGTACCGGCCGTGACGAACGCTTTGCATTGCCAAGATCGAAGCAGCCGCTACCGAGAAAAAAGTTCGAGGTCGGACAGTGGGCAATCCCCGTACCCGTCTCATAGCAGCGTTGCAGCTCCGACTCGGTGAGGTGGATGCCGTGGCCATAGATCGCTCGCGGCCCAAGCAACCCATAGTGCTCATAGACATCAAGGTAGTCAGCACGCTCTGGATAGAGCTGCTTTACCCACGTCATCTCATCCCGATTTTCAGCGATGTGGGATTGCAAATAGGTACCGGGGTGCTCAGACCACAGCGCACCGGCCATCTCCATCTGCTCTGCTGAACTGGTTGCAGCAAACCGGGGGGTGATGGCATAGAGTTGCCGGCCACGGCCGTGCCACTTGTTGATCAACGCTTTGGATTCGTCATAACCCCGCTGCGGGCTATCCAGCAGGGGCTCTGGGGCGTTGCGGTCCATCAGCAGCTTGCCCGCGATATTGCGCATGTTCAGGCGCTCTGACTCTTCGAAGAAGCTGTCGACCGATGCCGAGTGTACCGTACAGTAGACCGCCGCGGTGGTGGTGCCTGCACGCAGCGTCTCACGCAGAAAGATGCGGGCCGCTTCATGCGCACACTCAGGATCCCCAAACGCCTGCTCGGTGACATAGGCATATCGATTCAGCCAGTCGATCAGCTGCTCGCCGAAGGCGCCGATCACCTGCAACTGAGGATAGTGGGTGTGGCAGTCGATAAAGCCGGGCAGGATCAGGCAATCTCGGTAGTCGACAGGCTCCATACCGGCGGGCAGCTGGCGGAGGAGCTGAACCGCCGGACCGACCTGCTTGATCCGTCCATCCTCAAGCCAGACCAGGCCATCCGACTCATAGTGCATCACCGTATCCAGATCAGACTGGAATGGATCACCGCTGAAGCTGAGCACAGCCCCCCGCAGTGCCACACACGTAGACTTCGATGTCATCATCAACGCCAGCCCCCTCCTGAAGAGTTCTTGAGTTCAATTTTAGGCGCCGAGGACAGAACCGGCGATATACCTCTCGATTCTCTGCTCAACGGCTGATGACAGAGATCACACGCCGAAAAAAAATCCCACCTGGTTCACTGATGCGGGGTGAAACCCCTTCCAAATGCGCATGATCGCAACAAATCCCACCAGGGAAGTGTGACTCTATCGAAAGATGATCGGCCACCAGCCATCGATACTTCGCCCTCACAAACCAGAACCAATAATTGGATGGAAAACATGAAACTGCTACACAACATCTGTGCCATCACTTTGGGGGCTATGCTGCTCACCGCATGCGATGAGGGCAGCCTGGGTACGGCATCACAAGCGACCACTTCAAGTCCTATCACATTTGACGGCAGTGTCGGTGACGGCCCAGTGGTCGGCGCTACCGTCACCATTCGTGATCGCAATCTGGAGGTTATCGCAACCACCACCAGTGATCAGCAGGCAAGCTTCAATTTCACGGGCGAGATCGCTGACAGTGCCTTTCCTCTGATTGTCGAAGCCACTTATGGCATCGACCTAGTCACCAATGCAGAGCCTGATTTCATCCTGAGTGGCGTACTGATGGATGCAACAGCAACTCGGGTCAATCTCACCCCCCACACCACCATGATTGTTAAAAGTGCGATGGCGATGGAGGGAGGACTCACAGCAGAGAATCTGGCGATCGCCACAGAAGCCGTCACGAGCAAGCTCAACTTTGGTCTCGACACCAGCACTGTTGCCGACCCGATGACGTCAGCAGTGACCAACGACAATATCACCGAGGTGGTGCTGTCGAGTGAGGTCTTTGGTGAGATGGCGCGCAGGAGCGCCTACTGGATCGGTGGCAATGTCACTGAAGACGATATTTTTGCAGCCTTGGCTGCCGACCTGAGCGACTCGGCGCTGGATGGCAAAGGTGCACCCGGTACTGTACCGCGTTACACCGCCATTGCGCATATCGTCAGCGCGCAGGTTTTGATCGAGGCGATGGTCGATGGGCTACAAGTCCACAACCAACCAGCAAGTAACGCGCTGGACGACGCCATTGCACAGGTACTTGGCACCGCAGATCGCTCACTGCATCGCTCAGTCAGAGAAATCAGAGCCAACCGGCTGATGCTTGCTCAGGCACGAGCCGCACTGGCCGCAGCCCAAGCGATCGACCCCAGCATTCCATTGGGAGACCTGCTGACGGTACTGGCAGAGCTTCAAAACGCGGCCAATACCAGTAATCTATCCGAGACCATCTCAAACGCTGGCGGAAACTCATCACTCAGCAACGGCCTGGGACAGACCATCTCCATTGTGTCGAATGCCTCCTCCAGCAGTGTCTCTCATGTCAACCAAGTGGCCAGTGGGACAAACAACGCCAGCAACTCTGGTAACGGCCCACATGAAAGCAGCGTGGCACGGGGTTCAGAGCTCTATGCACAACAGTGTGCCGCTTGCCATGGCAGTGATCCAGCCAATGGCAGCCGCAACATCGCTCGCGGTACCTCTGCAAACAGCATTACCGGCACACACAACTATGTCGATAACGGTGATGCACAGGCCATTGCTGCCTACATCAGCAATGCAACCAAAGCGGGCAACAACACCAGCAGTGCCACTACCGACGCAGGCGGCAGCTCCGGCAGCTCCGGCAGCTCATCAGGTAGTACCCCAACCCCCACCGCTTCAGTACAAGGTGTAGATCGTTATGCTCAGCAGTGCGCCGCTTGCCATGGCAGCGACCCGGCAAATGGTCGCAACAACATCGCCTTGGGAACCACAGGGTCCAGAATCACCCGTGCTCACAGTTATGTAGCGACGAGCGATGCCCTGATCATTGCAGACTACATCAGTGCAGTACTTGAAGGGAGCAACAGCTCCTCGGCAGTAAGCAGTTCTTCTGGCAGCAACAGCAACAGCAACAGCAACAGCAGTAGCAGTAGCAGTAGCAGTAGCAGTAGCAGTAGCAGTAGCAGTAGCAGTAGCAGTAGCAGTAGCAGTAGCAGTAGCAGTAGCAGTAATTCTGCAACCACCACGAACAGCAGTTCAAGCGACGGTTCAGATCTCTACGCCCAGCAGTGTGCCTCCTGCCATGGCAGCGACCCGGCCAATGGACGTCGCAACATCTCTCGCGGCACCTCCGCCTCTGCGACTACCCGTGAACACAGCTTTGTCGATGAGATTGATGCTCAGGCTATCGCGACCTACATCAGCACAGTGCTTGAAGCCAACAACAGCGCCTCTGGTAGTAGCGAAACCACGGCAACAACCTCCAGCGGTGGCTCAAGTGGCAACAGTTCAGCGCAGGGTGAAGCACTTTATGCCGAGCAGTGTGCCTCCTGCCATGGTAGCGACCCGGCCAATGGACGTCGCAAAATCTCTCGCGGCACCTCTGCTTCTGTAACCACCCGCAAACACAGCTTTGTCGATAAGAGTGATGCTCAGGCCATTGCCATCTATCTTAACGAGGTGCTTTAGCAATAAGGTGTCGCGAAGTTGCGAAGCAAGCCTACACTAGCAGGGCAACAACAAAAATCTGTAGTTAAACGCTAGTAGTCCGACTTATACCCAAGCTACTCCTGTAATGGTGGTTTAAGATCTCCACCATTACAGGAGTTATCCAGGTTACGCCCAGAATAATCAGGGACAAATCAACGCTCCCACACTGTTTCTGGCAGCGCCAACCTACCACAAATGCAGATCTCCCCATGCCCATAAGCACAAGATATAAATCCGGCAATTAAATAAAGATAGGGCGGCCATGGGCCGCCACTTGCAACCCATTGAAATTATGGATGATGTCGGGCAAGGCCCGGCCTATACCTGTGTCATGTTCAATTGCCGGGTTAATAACGGACGACAAACTCAGACCCATCGCATAGATGGCCTATTTTTTCCAGGCACAAAAAAAGGCTCCATGGATATGAGAGCCCTTTTGAGTCGGTCTTAAATGGCGTCCCCAAGGGGAGTCGAACCCCTGTACCCAGCGTGAAAGGCTGGTGTCCTAGGCCTCTAGACGATGGGGACATTCCGCGTTCGCAACCCACCGAACTGGGCCACTGCCGCGAAAGAGCGCGTAATCTACTTTAGATTTACAGTACTGTCAACCAACATCATGCAGCGGCAGAATCCGCAACACACAGGCCCCCAAACCCCCGCTTAGTCGACAAGAAACTCCGTGGGCTCAAACAGGCCACCGCTCGCCTGATCGACAGCAGCGCACTCCTGCGCCTGCTCTGCAGAAAGCGGCATACCGATCAGATAGCCCTGGATAAAATCACACCCCAGGTTTTGCACAAACGCGAGCTGCCCCTTGGTCTCCACACCTTCTGCCACCACCTTCATGTCAAACGCGTGAGCCAGATGAATGATCGCCTGAACCAGGCTGGCATCGTTGGAGTCGCTGATGACATTGCGAATAAAATCCCGGTCGATCTTCACCAAATCGAAGGGAAACTGCCGCAGGTGATTGAGCGAAGCCTGGCCAACACCGAAGTCATCCAACGCGACCCGGGCCCCCAGGTTCTTCAACTGCTGCAGTAGTTCATTGGCTTCTGCAAGTTCATGGGTGAGGGTGTCTTCGGTGAGCTCCAGTATCAGCGAGCCGGTCTGGAATTGCCCTTCAAGCAGCCGTTTCAGCAGGCCGCGGCAGAAGGGGGGGTCGTTCAGCAGCCGGGGCGAAAGATTAAGAGCCAGCGCAACCGGCCGTCCCACCAGACGGCTTAGAAGCTTCTGCTGATCTACCAGCGAATCGAGCAAAGAGTCGATCACCCGGACGATCAGGCCAGTGTCATCCAAAGTATCGAGGAACACTGCGGGTGACAGCAGACCCTTTGTCGGATGCCGCCAGCGCAACAGCGCCTCGCAGCAGTAGAGCTCGCCCGACCAGAGGCTTACCACCGGCTGGTAGTGGAACAGAAACTGGCCGGCCTCTACCGCCTGCCGCAGCTCGTTCTCCAGCTGCAGGCTCTCTGCTGCTTCGCTGATCATCTCCTGAGCAAAATAGCGATAGGCCGAGCCGCGCTGCTTCTTCGCTGCATACATCGCCGTATCGGCGTCGCGGATCAGGTCATCTGCCAGGTGATCATCCTCGGGAGCGATAGCGATGCCGATCGAGACCGAGATCCGCAGTTCATGCTCATCGATGCAGACCGGCTGCTCCAACGCCTGCACCACCTTGTCCGCCAGCGGGATCATATCCGCTCTGTCGTTGATCCCCTCTGCCAGCACTGCAAACTCATCACCACTGAGCCGTGCCGCAGTATCCGAGCCCCGGATCACCCGCTGCAGCCGCTCTGCCACCACCTTCAGCAACTCATCGCCCACCAGATGCCCCAGGCTGTCGTTGACCTGCTTGAAGCGATCCAGATCCATGAACATCAGACCGATGCGCCGGCCATCCCGTACTGCGATCTGCAGCGCGTGCTCCAGGCGATCGCGGAACAGCACCCGGTTAGGCAGACGGGTCAGGGCATCATGGTAGGCCATGTGGTCGAGATGCTTCTGCCGCATGTGGACCTGGCGTCGCATCTCATTGAATGCCTCCACCAGATCCCGCATTTCCGACAGTTTCGCCGGTGGCGGGACGATCCGCAGATTGCCCTGGGCCTCCTGCTTGAGCGCCAGCGCGGTGCGTGCGATCTGTTTCAGCAGTGTTCGGTTGAGAAAGATATAGGCGAGCAGAACCAGAATGATGGTGAACAGCGCCATCGCCCCCATCGTCAGGGTGAGCTGCCGCGCCATGTTGGTGAGACGGGTAATGTCGGCAGCTGACTGGTTTTCACTATCGGAGTTGATCACCCGCAGGCGCTGCCGCATCTGTTCCAGCAACGGATCAATTGTCTGCTGTAGCATCACCACATCACGCCGCCACCCCGAACCCTCCAGCATCACTGAGATCTGATAGGCGCCGCGCATCCAGCCTGTAAAGCGAGACTCCACCTCGTCGATCGATTCTGCTCCGAGAAATCCCAACAGCCCCTCTTCATGCAGCGCCTTCAGGGTATTGATCTGCGCCTTCACCTCTTCGGCATAGTAGATAACATTGGTGAACCGGGAGCGCATACCAACCGAGGCATCACTGGCGAAGACGCCAAATCGGTTCGACACAAACAGACGCAACTCGGAAGCCATCGCAGACCAGAAGTGGCGTAGTGTGCTCACGCTCATCACCACTCGTAGGCGCTGCTCCGCAGACAGCTCCTCATCAACCTCGGCCAACAGGATGTCCAGCTGGTTTAGCGCCGCCTGGCTGTGCGGATAGGTCACTTCCCGCATCTGGCGTATTGCCGGAAACCAGCGTTCCACCTCAGTGCGGAGCCCGACCAGCTCCATCCCAGAGCGGTGCAAACGATCGAGATCCGCCTGCAGCTGATTGGCGATGGCCTGGCTCTCACGACTGTCATCCTGCGCCAGCAGCTGCTTCAGATGGTTGAGCAGCAGACTCAGCTGTGTGAGCGCCTGCTCCAGCTTCTGCACATCCTTTTGAACCGGTTCGATAACGATACGCTGCAGGCGATTCTCAACCAGATCGAGATGGGAGCGTACATCGCGCAACAATTCGGCCGTCGAGTTACGCTGGGTGATATTTCTGATGTAGGTCTGGCTGCCCTGCTCGACGTCATACAGTGCCAGCAACGCGGCCAACAACAGAATCACAGAGGCCATCACCGCCGCATAGGCGTAGCGTCCCCGATAGGAACCTATCCCTGGTAGATGAATTCTCACACTCTCTGCCTGCCGCTGATCTTCGTACTCATCCAGGATGCACCGTTCTACCACACACCGCCCCGCTCATATGCCTGCCTCTGCTGTCAAAAGCAGTCTCAACACCCTTTAAGCATCCCGTGGGATCTGAATAGACACTCTAAACCACTCAGCAACGTCTCCTCTGATCAGTTTTATCATTGTGGAGGGGGGCTGATCATCGGTGGCAGAGCCATGTGCCCCAAAATATAGATTAATCTATCTGGTTGTAAACCCGGATGAAGCCTAGGATCGACCAGTAGTGCATCAGGCAAAAGGCCCTGATTCAACAGGGCCATATCGGCAATAAAGGTAGTGAAAGATCCAGCGATACTGTTCAGATCTGGGTCAAGCCGCCTTCGAAGACGAACTCGCCACTGGGTTTGGCCACCGGTGCCTCGGATGCCGCCTCGATACTCACCTTGAAACGGCTGTTGGCCCGCAGTAACGTGGGCACCTTCATCTGCTGACGCCCCGAGTGCGGTAACACGCCTACCGACAGCATGCGACCATCTTCTGTCTCCATCCAGAGCTGACAAACCCTGCCCGGTTGCAGGCGGGTCGGTTCGACTGCACTCACCCGCAGCATCTTGCCTGTCTCACCAGCACCGACTAGCCAGCCGGTCTGTGCCTGGTCATTCAGCACCACCATCACCCGCTGCAATTCACCTTCATCCTGCTGCAGGCCAAACAGACTCAGGGTAAGTCCCAACACGACTCCCGAGGCGACCATGCCCAGATTACGCCAGAAGTTCAGACTATCCCACCAGCCGGGCGACTGTGACTCATGCGGCGAGATATCCGTCTCGATCCGACGCCAGATGCTGTCTGGCGGTACGACCGGCTCAATCGATGCTGCCAGAGGCGAGAGGCGCTGTTCCCAGTCTGCCACCTCCGACTGCAGATCAAAATCCGTGGCCAGTTGCCGTTCGAACATATCACGCGCCTCACCCTGCAGGGTGCCGAGCACATACTCACCGGCGAACGCCAGCAATTCCGCTTTGTTCTCCTGTACTATCATGATTCAAGACACCTCTTCAGCTGATCCAGCCCGCGGCGAATCCAGGTCTTTACCGTGCCCAACGGCGTTCCTGTCTGCTGCGAAAGCTCCTCATGGGTCAGTCCCTTGAAGTAGGCCAGCACAATCACCTGTCGCTGATTCGCTTTCAACTGTTCCAGACAGTCGTTCAGCCTCCGACCCTCCTCACTCTGCTGCAACCGTTCCTGTGGCAGCAAGCCGGGATCCACCTCTTCATTCCGGTTCTCCGGCTCGGCGCGCCTCACCTCGCGGCGACGGCGACGCAACAGATCCAGTGCCTGATTGCGTACGATGGTCGACATCCAGGTCATCGGTGCCGCTCGATCGGGACGATAAGTGCCGGCAGCATTCCAGATCTTCATGTAGGCCTCGTGAAGACAGTCCTCTGCCCATTCGTCTCTTACTAATATACGCAGTACCACTCCATACAGTTTCGCCGAACTCAGCTGGTAGAGTTCGGCGAAGGCACGCCGATCTTTCAGCGAGGTGGCGGCCAGCAGTCTGGCAAGCATCTCATTGCGTTTTTGCTGTGCGGTGACGGGATCTTCGACCTGAGCGGTCATGGAGGCTCCTTGAAGGCGGTTTCTCAGGAGCCTCTGAATGAATCTGGACGAAGCAGATTGGGATTCAGAATTCGTCGAGCTAAGGCGCTGATCGCACGTAATAGCAGGTTATTGCGAAGAGCAGCAACGACAAAGCGGCAGATTCTGGACCCAAGGTGCGAGTCAACGATTCGTTGAGGGCTCCTTTAAACAGCATTCAAGCATAAATGTCCTACCGAACCCAATTCTACGGCGACTCTTCCAGCGGCTCACTCATGTAACCGGAAAACTTCAGGCACTGCTTGCCGTTGATCTCAACGATACTGACCGTCTCACCGCTGCCCCGTCCCAGACCCTCGACGATCGCCTCGGTGGCCGAGACCGGCTTGAGCGGCACACGGATCGAGCCGTCGCTCAGGTGCGGCGCCTCATAGTGGAGACAGATCACGCCACTCTCTTCACTCAGGCGCAGGTTCTGGATCGAGAAGTTGCCATCGGGGTTGATGGTGCGGTAGCGCCCGATGCGCTCACGCCAGGCATCGGTCCACGCCTTCGAGTCGATCCGTGTGCCGAGGATGAACTCCTGCTCATTGCGCTCGGCGATCAACAGATCCCGTTCCCCCGAGCGGCGGGAGCGAAACCGCATCTCACCCAGGATACGATAGGCGGCCGGTAGGCTCTCGCGACTCTCCGGGGTCAGCCCATAGCTGCCGTCATCAAAACGCACCATGTCAAGCACCCGTTCGATGATGCAGGCGCAGAGCCTGGGGCGCTCGGGGTCGATGGTCAGCAGCCCCAGATCGGTGGCATACCCCCCAGAGACGATCTTCGGCTCGCCAGCCGTAGAGGTATCTTCCGAGGTTTTCGCAACCCCCAACGACTCGCCACGCAACTGCAACGTCAGGGTCAGCAGGGTGGCAGCGATCTTATGGGCATAGCGATTCCCATCTGCCCCATTGGTCAACACTACCACCCCCAATCCCCGCTCCGGCAGCAGTGAGATCTCAGCGCCAAACAGCAGGGTGCTGCCGCCGTGACGCACCACCTTGCCGATCAGCGGATCCTGCTCAATGAACCAGCCCAGCCCGGGACTCGGACCTCGAACGATCTGCCCGCTTGCGGTCTGCTCACGCCACATCTCCCGCAGGCTCTGCGCTGAGAGGACAGGATCCCCCGATCGCAATAGCGCGTGCAGCAGCCGCGCCATGTCAGCAGCGCTAGTGTAAAGACCCAGGGCGGGAGTATCCCGCAACGGCGGCTGGGGGCGCACCTGGCCGTCCAGATGCCCAGCGGCAAGCCGCTGCTCCATCACCTCATCCAGTTCAAAACCGCTATGCCTCATCTGCAGCGGCTGAAACAAATGGCGCTGCAGATAGGTCTGATAGGTACTGCCGGAACGCTGCGCAATCAGATGGCCCAACAGATCGTATCCCAGGTTGGAGTAACTGTAGACCTGGTTAGGGGGATAGGCGATGTACTCATCCTCCAGCAGTGCCGCCACCTGGGTGAAGGGGGTGGCGGTATACATCCCCTTGCGCAGATCGCTCGGCAGGCCGCTTCGGTGACTCAGCATCTGACGCGGGGTAAAGGATTGAACCGGACCACGGCTGCGAATCGAAAAACCCTCGAACTGCTCTGTAAACGGCTGGTCGAGATCGATGCGACCTGCCTCCTGTAGCTGCATCACCGCCAGTGCGGTCAGTGTTTTGGTCAACGAGCCAACACGAAACACGGTATCCGCCTGCACCGGCCGCATCGTCGGCTGATCGGCGTAGCCAAAGCCCTCGACCCAGAGTGGGCCGCTGCGATCCACCAGCGCGATACTAACGCCGGGGATCATCTCCTCCTCGAGCATACCGTTGATCAGTTTCAGCGCCTCGCTACGTAGCGCACTCAGCTCACCGCCGGGGAACACCTGCGCGCCGCTAGGATCCTGTTTTTGCGACTGACAACCGATCAACAGCAAGAGGCAGACCATCCACAGCACAGTGGTGATCCACCTCTTTTTCGATACAGGGCCGCAGGCCCCGCCGGGGCTCATGCTAAGCCCCGGTCTCACTGCTTCCATTACCAGTCAATCTCATGCCCCAGATCGAGCAGATGACTACCGTAGGCCTCGTTAGTACCCCGCTGCACTACCGTCTTGGTGTCAGAGAAGCCACCATTACCCAGCCAGGGATAGGCGTAGGAGTCGCCGATGCCAGGCTGTACTGCGGTCGACAGCTGACTGGAGTCATCAACGCCATGATAGAGATCCGGGTTGCCTACCTCGAAGGGGCTGTTGAACTGCCCGGCAGAGAGACCGGTAGAAAGAATCATTGCGGCAGTGAAAGTCAATGTTTTCATGATATATTTCCTCGTAATTCTGTGGTTCACGCCAGTTTTCCGCGGCTTTCAGATAACAATACGCAGGCTGGAGCGGTCTGGATTCAAATAATCATCTGCCAATCGAACCACCCCTGCTGCACCCCTTTTAGGCTTAAGCCAAAAACCGTTAGACTTGCGGCAGACAGAATCTGATATAAGGGGTTAATGCAGTGGTTGAAGTACCCAGTGGCCTGACATTCCGCCAGAGCGTCGATCATATGGTCGACCGCGCTCTGGAGATCATGGAACTCGACCCAGGCATTGCCAGAGCCATCAAGAGCTGCACCTCGGTGTTGCAGGTAACCTTTCCGGTACAGCTACGTGAGCGTGTCGAGGTATTCACCGGCTGGCGTGCGGTACACAGCATCCATCGTCTGCCGGCCAAGGGGGGGATACGCTTTTCTGAGTCGGTGGACCAACCGGAGATCGAGGCGCTAGCGGCGCTGATGACCTACAAGTGCTCGATCGTCGACGTACCGTTTGGCGGCTCCAAGGGCGGACTCTGCATCAACCCCGAAAATTACAGCCGCGACGATCTGCAGGTGATCACCCGGCGTTTTGCCCGTGAGCTAGCGGAGAAGGGTTTTCTCAGCCCCTCGACCAACGTACCAGCGCCGGACGTGGGCACCGGTCAGCGGGAGATGGCGTGGATCGCCGACACCTACAAACACCTCTACCCGGAAGACATCAACTACATCGCCTGCGTCACCGGCAAGCCGATCGGCCACGGCGGCATCCGTGGCCGCACCGAGGCCACTGGCCGTGGCGTCCAGTACGGCCTGCGCGAATTCTTCCGCCACCGGGAGGAGGTTAATGCCGCAGGGCTAGACGGCGATCTGGAGGGGAAGCGGATCGTGGTCCAGGGGCTAGGCAACGTGGGTTACCACGCCGCCAAGCTCCTCTCCGAAGAGGATGGCGCGCAGGTCATCGCGATCATCAAACACGACGGGGCCATCGTCAATCCCGAAGGCATCCATGTGGAAGAGGCCTACTATCACAAATGCTCCAACGGCAGCTTCAAGGGTTTCGCCGGAGCCGAGTTCGTAGAAGACGGTCAGAAGGTTCTGGAGATGGAGTGCGACATCCTGATCCCCGCCGCCGTCGAGGGCGTGATCAGCGAGGCCAACGCCCCCAACATCCAGGCCAAACTGATCGCCGAGGCGGCCAACGGCCCGGTCACCTTCGAGGCCGACCGCATCCTGCGCAGCCGCGGCATCGCCATCCTGCCCGATGCCTATCTGAACGCCGGTGGTGTAGTGGTCTCCTACTTCGAATGGATTCGTAACCTCACCCACATGCGCTTTGGCCGCATGGAGCGCCGCTTCGACGAGATGCGTGGGCGCAACATCCTGCGCGCCCTGGAGGAGACTACTGAACGGCAGGTCCCCGACTGGATCCGCACCCAACTTGCCAAAGGGGCCAGCGAGATCGACCTGGTCCACTCCGGGCTAGACGACAGCATGCGCACCGCGCTGCAGGAGATCATCGAGACTCGTCGCCGCAACAGCGCAATCGAAGACTACCGCACTGCCGCCTATATCATCGCCCTGAACAAGCTGGCCCGCTCCTATCTCGACCTGGGGGTTTTCTAAGGCTGGCATTTAAACTGCGCAGAGCGACCTGTGGCCAAGATTGAAAACCAGTTCCGTTCTTTTGCTCCGCATCAACGCAGACAAATTAGGCATTATGGTCGGCCGGCCCAGCCTACAGCTTGTCAGCCCCACGGCCGGCTCCAGCGAGATCAAAGAGTGCAACCTGATCCCGGAGAGGATTGGGAGAAAATCAGACAGGAAGAGCAGCAGGCTCACGAGGAGATAATCTAGGGCCTGTTAACAGGCCCTAGCCCAGCGCGAAAAAACGCCGCACAGCATCCAGGTCCTGGGTCTTGGTCATCGGCGGCAGGCTGCGGATAAAGACCTTGCCATAGGGCTTGCTGAGCAGGCGCGGGTCGCACACCACCAGCACGCCACGGTCTTTCTCGTCACGGATCAGCCGCCCCGCTCCCTGCTTGAGGGCGATCGCCGCCTGCGGCAGCTGGAACTCCATAAACGGGTTGCCGCCACGCTTGCGTAGCGCGTCGATGCGCGCCTGCAGCACCGGGTCGCCAGGGGAGGCGAAGGGGAGCTTGTCGATCACCACGCAGGAGAGCGCCTCACCACGCACGTCGACCCCCTCCCAGAAGCTGGAGGTGCCGAGCAGCACCGCGTTGCCCAGTTCCCGAAAGCGCTCCACCAGCTCGGAACGGGGCGCACTACCCTGCACCAACAGCGGGTATTCGATACGTTCCCGCAGATAGTCCGCTGCCTCCTGCAACGCCCGATGGCTGGTGTAGAGTAGAAACGCCCGGCCCCGGCTCGCCTCCAGGATCGGAATGGTCAGCTCCGCCACCCGCTGGTTGTAGTCGGCCTGATTCGGCTCCGGCAACCCCTTCGGCACATACCAGACCGACTGATGCGGGTAGTCGAAGGGGCTGCTCCAGCAGTGAGTCTCGGCATCCACCAGCCCGAGTTGACGGGAGAAGTGGTCAAACTTGCCCCCCACCGCCAGGGTCGCGGAGGTGAAGATCCAGGCCGCTTGCTGATCGGCCATGCGGGAGCAGAAGATCGAGGCAATCTCCAGCGGCGTGGTATTGAGGCGGAAGCCCTGCCGCTGGGTCTCGAACCAGCGGATCGTCTCCTCGTCACTGCCATCGCAGAGTTGATCGAGGCCAGCGTCCAGGGCGAGACAACGCTCACCACAGCTGTCGAGCCCCTTGCCGCGCCCCTGCATCGCCTGCAGCATGCCGCCCAGGTTTTCCAGTTCACTGCGCAGCCGCTCAAGCCCAGCCTGGATGGTCGGATTTGTGTCGATCTCATTCCAGGTGCCACGCCGCGGCTCCAGGCCAAAGGTGAGACGCAGATCCCGGGTCGACTTCTTCAGTCGCTCCGCCTGCTCCTCCAGCTTGGGCAGATCCCCCGCCTCCTTGTGATACTCGACCAAAGTATCGCGCACCAAATCGAGCAGCTGGCGCGAGCTGACGCTCATGCCAAAGAAATTGCCCGCCACCTCCGGCAGCTGATGTGCCTCATCCAGGATAAAACAGTCGGCACTCGGCAGCAGCTCGCCGAAGCCACCATCCTTGAGTGCCATGTCGGCACACAACAGATGGTGGTTGATCACCACCAGGTCCGCCTCCTGGGCCCGCCGGCGTGCCTCCACCAGGTGACACTTGCTGTGTGAGGGGCACTCGGTGCCGAGGCAATTCTCGGTGGTGGAGGTGACCAGTGGCCAGATCGAGGCATCCTCACCAACCTCTGGCATCTCGGCGATATCGCCGCTGTCAGTTGCGCTCGACCATTCGCGGATGCGCGGCAGTTGCTCACGCTGCTCCCGGGTGAGGTGGTGGTCCTCGAACAGGGCGCTCTCCATACGGTGCAGGCAGAGATAGTTGGCGCGACCTTTGAGCAGCGCCACCGCGACCGGCACGGCGAGACTTTTGCGCACCAGTGGCAGATCGCGGTGGAACAGTTGATCCTGCAGGTTCTTGGTGCCGGTGGAGACGATCACCTTGCGCCCCGACATCAGCGCCGGCACCAGATAGGCGAAGGTCTTGCCGGTACCGGTGCCCGCCTCGCAGATCAGAGTGCCACCACGCTCCAGCACCGCTGCCACTGCCTCCGCCATCTCTTGCTGCTGCGGGCGTTGAGAGAAGCCGTCGATACAGCGGGCGAGCCAGCCATCGGGGCCGAAGATCTCGGAGAGGTCACTCATTAAGAAAGGGAGATTTAGTCAGCAGAAGCATCAAGCCTGGTTATCCCAGACCTCGGGTTCCAGACCATCCTCGCGGGTCCAGACGAGACGGGCGATGATTTTGAAGCGCGCCACCGACATCGCACCCCGCTTGGCGCGGCTACTGCTGGAGGAATTGATAAAGGCCTCGATATCGCTGCGTTGCGCTTCGTAGATCTCATAGGGTTCATACTCCTCATCCATGAGCACCAGCACCACCGCATCCCACGCCTGATCCATCTTCAGCTGACCGACGCGCTGCCCGGACTTGCTCTCGTCAAAGATGGTGCGTGACTTGATCTGGATGCGCAGCCCGTCCCGCGCCGGGTCCACCGCATCGTAGCCGCTCGCCCCTTCCGGACGCGGCTCCAGCCGCAGCAGCTTGACCGCATCGTGCTCGGCGATCTCGCTGCTGATTCCCGGCAGCGGCTTGCCCATGGTGCGACGGTATTCAGCGGCGAGCAGGCGCGCCTGGGCGATCAGTTTGTCGGCGGCGTAAACGCTCAAGCCATAACCCCTGTCTGGTTGCGATGATCGGCCCGATTGTAGCGGAATGTGGGGCAGCAGGCACTTGGCCTAGCGGGTCTTTCTCAATCAAACAATTGCTGGAACCAGGCAAAGGGGTCTTCGGTACCCGCCGCCTCGGCGCCGCCAGCGCAGGGCGCTGAGCGAGTCGGCTCACTGCCGGCGATGAACGGCCATTGACGGGATGCACCACAGCCGCTACCGCTCAGCAGGCTGCTGGCCGGGTCGATTGCCACCCACCGCACCCCGCTCGGCAGGCGATCATCCAGCGGGGTGGTGCCGATGCGTTTCATCAGATCGCCCCAGACCCGCATCGCGCCGCTGGCGCCGGTCAGCCCGGTGCGGCCGTTGTCATCCCGGCCGACCCAGACCACCGCCGCCCGCCTGCCATCAAAGCCGGCGAACCAGCTGTCGCGCTGCTCGTCGGTGGTGCCGGTCTTGCCGGCCAGGCCGGTGATGTCCGGCAACTGTCTTTTTAGGCCCCGCCCGGTGCCACTGATCAGGGTCTCCCGCAGGGCCTGGTTGAGCAGGAATACGGGCCGCGCATCAAACGCCTGCGTACGGCTGGTTGAGTAGCGGGAGAGCGGCCGCCCGCGGCTGTCGGTGACCGCCTCGATGGCCCGCAGCTGCGCCAGCACACCACCCGCCGCCAGGGTCTGGTACATCTGCGCCATCTCCAGTGGCGACATGGAGACCGCACCCAACAGTATCGAGGGATAGATCTCGAAGGGCCGGCGGATGCCCAGCTTGCGCAGGGTCGATTCCACCTGCGGCAGCCCTACCTCCATCCCCAATCGCACCGTGGCCAGGTTGTAGGATTTGGCCAACGCCAGGTAGAGGGGCACCTCACCGTGATTTTTATGGTCGTAGTTGCGCGGCGCCCAAATCGCGCCACCCTCCCCTTTGAGCCGTACCGGCGCATCCTGCAGGCGACTGAGCAGGGTGAAGCGCTGATCCTGCTCCAGGGCGCTCAGATAGACAGCTGGTTTGATCAGCGAACCCACCGGCCGGATCGCATCCAGCGCCCGGTTGAAACCGGCGAAACGAGGGTTGCGATCCCCCACCAGCGCGCTCACCCGACCGCTGTCGCTCTCTACCAACACCACCGCCCCCTGCAGCTCTCTGGGCTTGGCCACGCCACGCTGCTCCAGCCGCTGCAGCTGTCGGCTCAGCGCCTGTTCCGCCTGCCGTTGCAGTTGCGGGTCGAGGGTAGAGAAGATGCGCAGCCCCTCGGCGTTGAGGTCGGCCTCCTGATAGTCGCGCCGCAACTGGCGCCGCACCAGGTCGAAAAAGGCGGGATAGCCGGAGGCACGCTTGCTGCCCTGTTTGATGCCGAGCGGCACCTTGGCCACCCGCTGTGCAGTCGCCTCCTTGATCAGCTCTTGCTCGGCCATCAGCTGCAGCACCAGATTGCGCCGCTTCAGGGCACGTTTGGGATGGCGCAGCGGATTGTAGGCGGAGGGCCCCTTCACCAACGCCACCAGCAGGGCATTCTGCGCCAGCGTCAGCTCATTCAGCGGGCGGTTGAAGTAGAACTGGCTGGCCAGGCCAAAACCGTGGATCGCCCGGCCACCCTCCTGACCGAGGTAGATCTCATTGGCATAGGCTTCGAGGATCTCATCCTTGCTGTAGTGATACTCCAGCAGCAGCGCCATCAGCGCCTCGTTGAGCTTGCGGGTGAGGCTGCGCTCCTTGCTGAGGAAGAAGTTCTTCACCAACTGCTGAGTCAGGGTGCTACCGCCTTGTACCACCCCGCCGGCGCGCAGGTTGCTCCAGAGGGCGCGGGCGATGCCGATCGGATCGATACCGAAGTGGGAGTTGAAGTTACGGTCCTCCACCGCGATCAGTGCCGACACCAGCTGCTTCGGCAGCTCTCCCCGCTTCACCAGGATGCGGTCTTCGCTGTGGGCCGGATGCAGGCTGCCGATTAGCGGCGGCTCCAGCTGGTAGTCCCCGATGGCCCGGCCGCTGGCCGCCTGTTTGAGCGAGATGATCCGGCTATCAGCGAGCTTCAGCTCCAGATAGTCACTGTCGCGTGTCCCCTGGGGGAAGGCAAAGGCACGAGTGCGTATCAGGAAGCGACCGCGATAGCTGGAGTAACTGCCGGGCCGATCGGGATGCTTGACCCGCGCATAGCCGAGCCGGTCGAGGATCTGGCGCAGTCCCGGCTCGTCCAGGCGGACCCCTTTTGCCAGCTGCTGCGCCTGACCATAGACCTGGGCCGGTACCGCCCAGCGGCGGCCATCGAAGCGCAGCTGCACGATCCGGTCGAGATAGATCAGGTAGAGGCTGGTGGCCAGCAACAGCGCGATCAGCATCAGAACCAGCCAGCTCTTCCAACGAAAACCGCGACTGCGGGAGGCGGTTGGTTTACGCTTTCGTTTGGCTCGCTTCGCCATAGATAGAAACTGCTTTAAGAGGGGGCGGCTAATCTACGCCAATCAGGGGTGGATTTGAACCAATCTGCAGGCAAAAAAATGGCGGCTCACCGACAGATTCCGGTCGCCGCCTATCGATCAAGGAGATAATCGATCAATTCCACCTAAAGGAGAGTTCCCTGGCTCAGATAGACACTTTATCTATCCGCCTTCTTCCGTTCCATCTGTAACAGTCGCCTGCAGGTCTTTATCGCCAGCGCCTCCTCATCAGTCACCGGTGGCTGAAGAGATGTAATGATCTCTTTCAGATAGGCAACCCGTTGCGCCCGAGTCATCTCGTTTTTACTACTCATAACCTGCCTCCCCAATTGGCCGCGTCCCGCTCGCTGTCCGCATCGGTCGCCGCTCTTCCTAAGTTCAGCATATCCAATCAGGGTGTAAAGAATCACGACACCTTTCTGCATAAAGATGTTAGGAATTTTCTGATGGATTAGAGTATTTTTCCGACAGGGTCCGAGTTTTTCCGGGGCGAGCCAGTCACGAAAGCACAGATGAGAGCCATTGCCAAAAATGTCGACGGTCACTACTACCCGGAGTTCCATCACGGCTGGGGCGGTTGTGCTGAGGAGCTGTTCCACTACACCTCCCGCTACTACACCTACACCGAAGCCTTTCTGCGCAACCTGGCCGGGGAGCCTGAATACAGCATGGGAAGCTACAAGGCCAATATGCTGAGCGATGAGCAACGCAGGCTGATGGCCGCCATCCTCTCCTGCCGCCCTGACCGGGCGTCGGCCCGCGCGATCCTACACCTTGTTTCCGATGCGGAGCGCAGCTGCGGGGAGGTCGAAGAGACGCTCCGCCAAACCTACCGGGAGCAGCTTGAAGTCATTCCCAGCGGGGTTGCCCTGGTCTACGTGCACCGTCCCCATGAATCCCAGCTACAGGATGTGGCCCCGCTCGACCCCTTTCTCAACATCGCCGAGCGGCTACAGCTGCCGGTAGCGGTAAAAGCACACCATGTGGAAGTTCCTCTCAAGCTGCTGGCCAGACAGATGGACTCCAGCAGCTCGCGGATTCGCGAGAACCTCAATGAAGCCATACTCCGGCTGCACACCGCCGGCTATCTGCTGCGTAACCATCCGGGGCTGACCCACATGGAAGCGCACAAGATCGCCGACGAGGATGCGGTTTGAACAAAGGAGCTTCCGAACGAATTATGGACGGCTGCCTTGCGGCCCAAGTTTCCCGCTGCTGTGTTGGAAATCTTGGCAATAGGCCTACTATTACGCCGCACAAGGATGTGCAAGTGTCGCGGAGACAGGATGTCATTGAGCGACCCTACGATTTCCGCCTTGCAGCGGAAAATTTAGCCTCACAATTCTGCTCACCCAGATTCATTCAGAGGCTCCCACGATGAGAAGTACCCAATGAAGATGATGCAAAGCCTGGCTTTTCTCCACCAGAAAGGTGGCACCGGCAAGACCACCCTGGCCATCGCCAGCTGTATCGCCCTAGCCGCCAGCGGCGCACGGGTACTACTGCTCGACATCGACCCCCAAGGCAGCGCCTCTACTTGGGGCGATCACTATGCCGAGCGGTTTGGTGTGGTGGTGCGGGCACAGGGGCCTGGCCCCCTCGATGCCACCCTGGAGCGCTTCAGCCGTATGTTCGACTGGTGCATCCTCGACTGCCCGCCCAACCTGGGCGAAACGACCCTGCAGACCCTGAATCTGGTGGACCGGCTGCTGATCCCGGTGCGCCCGGCACCACCCGACATCTGGGCGCTGGAGCGTATAGCGGCACTGCTCGCCGATGCACAGAGCCGGGGTCTGGAGATCCCCCATCAGGTGGTATTCAACCAGTGGCGGGATGAGGCGCTCGAACCGCTGCAGGCGATCATCAACAGACTTGGGCTGGAACTGGCCGACTTGCCAATCCGCTTCGATCCCGCCTGGCCTGCGCTGTTTGAGGGGGCGGACCTGCCGGAGTCACTCAATCGGCAAATGATGCAATTATTGACTGGCTGAGCGGGCAGGGCGATTTGGATCTCTCTGCCGCTCGTTACTCTCTTTCGATCATCTCCTGCAGATGGGGTGGAATATTCCGCGCCCCGCTGAAATCCGCCCCTGTGACTACAGCATTCACAAAACGCGAATCCTGCAGATCGGTTTCGCTAAACAGGCTGTTATCCATACGCGCACCATTCAGCAGGCTGTGGGTTATCGATGCCCGGGAGAAGTCGGCCTCCTCCAGTGCGCTGCCGGTCAGCACCGCCTCATAAAACTGGCTATCCTGCAGCCGGCTGCTGATCAGCACCGCCCTCAACATGAAACTATGGTGAAAGGTGCTGCCGCTGAAATCGCCCTCCTCCATGGCGATGTCCTTCATAAAGGCGCCGGAGAAGTCGACATTGAGCGCCTGCACCTCATTCAGGTTTGCGCCAAACATCTGCGCTTTGATGAAGCGGCCGTTGTCGAGGGTTCCCAGATCCAGATTGGCATGAAACAGATCGGCGCCGGAAAAATCCGCCGATACCAGCCGACACTCACTGAGATTGGCCCATTTCAGGTCCGCCCCTTTCAGGCTGGCCTGTGACAGATCACAACCCGGCAGACTGGCGTTGGAAAGATCGACACCGTCGAGTCGTACCCCCCGCAAGTCGTGCCCCGGCCTGGCAACCCCCGCAAACGAACAGTGACGCAGATCGGTAAACGGGCGTGGCGCAGCGCAGTTCCCCCGCGGCAGCGTTGCGTCACCGTCAGTCACCGTATCGGCCAAGAGAGTCGCTGGAAGAAACAGCAGCGATAACAAGCTGACTGTCGAGCAGCAATGACTATTTTTATCGAAAGGGTGAACGTTAGGCAGCGCCATCGATGACTCCATCTCCACGGGTTTGATACCAGACAACCAGTCCGTCCTCCAAGGCACTATCATTCCATTCGTCACGAAGCGCAACCTCCGGCCCCATCAGCGCCATCCGCCAGTGCAATCAATACCGTTATGCTATAACATTTCGATCCCTGATCCTCAGCCGGGCATTCAGCCCACTCTTCTCCGATGAGCCAGGAAAAAAAGATCACAACTCACTCTCTGGCAGAAGGCAGGTTGACTCTTCTGTTGCTGCTGCTCGTACTGCTGCCACTCTCACTGCCTGCAGCACAGCCAATACGAGTCTTTGTCAGCGCGTTGCCACAAAAACATCTGGTGGAGCAGGTGGGCGGCGATCTGGTGCAGGTCAGCGCGATGGTCCGCCCCGGCTACAATCCAGCCAGCTACACCCCCACCCCCCGCCAGGTGGCGGCGCTGACCCAGGCCGATCTCTTCATCCGCTGCGGCCTCCCCTTCGAAGCGGCCTGGATGGAACGCATCCGCGCCACCAATCCCGGCATGCGGCTGGTGGACGCCCGTGATGGGCTGCCCCTGCGCAAGATCGAGGCCCACTCTCACCAGCATGGAGATGCGAGCGAAGCGGCTGCACATGAAGCTTTGGACCCGCACATCTGGACCAGCCCGCGGCTGGCGAAACAGATGGCGGCCCAGATCCAGGTGGAGCTGAGCCGGCTGGCGCCGCAACACCAAGCGAAGTTCGAACACAACTACCAACGCTTTGCCCAACAGCTCGAGCAGCTCGACCGGGAGATCAAACAGCAGCTCAGCGGCCTGCGCTCGCGCCGCTTCATGGTCTTCCACCCCGCCTGGGGCTACTTTGCCGACGCCTACGGGCTAACCCAGATCGCCATCGAGCAGGAGGGCAAGGAGCCGGGGGCAAGGGCCCTGACGGCACTGATCGAACAGGCCAGAGCCAAGCAGGTGCGGGTGATCTTCGTGCAGCCTCAGTTCAACCGCAAGACGGCGCAACGGCTGGCTGCAGCGATCGGCGGACGGGTCGAACCGATCGACCCGCTGGCGGAGAATTACATCGACAACTTGCGCCGGGTCGCCCGGCTGATTGCAGAGGCCAACCGACGATGAGCAGCCCGGTCATCCAGCTCGACGACGTCAGCTTCTCCTATGGCGAGACCCTGGCACTGCAGCAGGTCAACCTGAGTGTCGAGGCGGGGGATTTCCTCGGCATCGTCGGTCCCAATGCCGGCGGCAAGAGCACCCTGCTGAAGCTGATCCTCGGCCTGCTCGAACCCCAGGCAGGTCGCGTGCTGGTGCTCGGTAAACGACCGCCCCGCAGTAATCGCGCCATCGGCTATGTGCCGCAATATCCGCGCTTCGCCCGCGATTTTCCGATTAGTGTGGAGCAAGCGGTGCTGATGGGGCGTCTCAGCGGCCGCCCCGGCCTGGGTGGCTACCGCCGTACCGACCACCAGGCAGCCCAGCAGGCGCTGGCCGAGGTGGAGGCGGCTGGGCTGGCGAAGCGGCGCATCGGCACCCTCTCCGGTGGCCAGCTGCAACGGGTGTTACTAGCCCGGGCGCTGGTTTGCGAGCCACAGATTCTGATCCTCGACGAGCCCACCGCAAATGTCGATCTGCGACTGGAGAGCGACATCTTCGATCTACTGCGCCAACTCAACCAGCGTATGACCATCCTGGTGGTCTCCCACGACATCGCCTTCATCTCCAGCTATGTCAGCCGGGTCGCCTGTCTCAACCGCTCCCTGGTCTGTCACCACACCGACAAGATCGATGGTCAGCTGATCAGTGAGCTCTACGGCGAGGATGTGCGCATGGTGGCGCACCGGCACTGAGATGCGCAGCCACTGTTTCGATTTGAATCCTGAACCTACGGTTGACGGCCTGATGCGGCAGCCCCTCTGCAAGACTGAACAATTTCGATGAGCGAATTCCTAACTGCCCTGACTCAACAGACCTTCCTGCAGAGCGCGCTGCTCGCCGGACTGCTGGCCAGCGTCGGTTGCGGCGTGATGGGCAGCTTCGTGGTGGTCAAACGCATCGCCTTTCTCGCCGGCGGCATCGCCCACTCGGTGCTCGGTGGCATGGGGGCGGCGCTCTACTTCGGTTTCGATCCACTGCTCGGCGCGCTGCTGGCGGCGATCTCGGCGGCGCTGATTATCGGCTGGGTACGGCTCAACTGGCAGACCCAGGAGGACACCCTGATCGGCGCCCTGTGGGCGATCGGCATGGCGGCAGGCATCCTTTTCATCTCCCGTACCCCCGGCTACGCCACCGACCTGATGAGCTATCTGTTCGGCAACATCCTGCTGGTGCCGGAACGGGAGTTATGGATCATGGCCGGGCTCGACGCCGGCCTGCTGCTGATCGTGGTGCTCTTCTATCGGCAGTTCCTGGCGGTCGCCTTCGATGAGGAGTTCGCCCGGCTGCGCGGGGTGCCGGTGACCTTTTTCTATCTGCTGCTGCTCTGCCTGGTGGCGGTGACCGTGGTGCTGCTGATCCAGGTGGTGGGACTAATCCTGGTGATCGCCCTGCTAACCCTGCCGGCGGCCATCGCCAGCCACTATCTGCACTCCCTAGGGCACATGATGCTACTCGCCACCCTGATCGGCGGCCTCTTCACCAGCGGCGGGCTGGCGCTCTCCTACACTCCCGACCTGCCGGCCGGGCCAACCATCATCCTGCTGGCGGGCGCTGCCTATGTGGCCTCGGCGCTGCTCAGTCACTGGCTGGCAGCACGCCAGGCTCGGCGCGGGGTGGCAGCAATCGAGAAAAATCCGAGATCCGATGGATCCACAAGCAATGAATAAGCTGTTGCAACAGGCGGAGCAGATCTGCCAAGAACGCGGCGTGCGCTTCACAGCGCAACGGCGCCAAGTATTGGAGATCGTCTGTGCTGCACGGCGTCCGCTGGGAGCCTACGAGATCCTCGACGCGATGCGCAAGAGCAGCGGCCGCACCGCACCACCCACCGTCTACCGCGCCCTAGAGTTTCTCAAGGCGCAGGGGCTGATCCATAAGCTCGAAAGCCTGCACGCCTTTGTCGGCTGCAACCATCCTGACCACCCCCATGCCAGCCAGTTCCTAATCTGTAGCGAGTGCGGCGGCATCGACGAGCTGGAGGATGAACAGGTCAGCCAGAGCCTACGCCAAGCCAGCCGTGCCTCGGGCTTCACCCCGCAGCGCCGCATTGTCGAACTGATCGGCACCTGCGAAAGTTGCAGCCGGGGGCAGTCTGACAAACGCCAGTGACTACCTTTTCGTGAAGCGAAATCATCGGAGACGCAGTTGGAAGGAGTCCCATAACGATCCTCACCAAGCAATTCTTGCCCGCAATTGCCATCTGCAGCGTCTCAAACTCTGTCTTCCGCAAAGTGTTAAGGCGCCTGGGAAGAAGAGCGCCATCCCCAATCATCCCTTTATCAGTGCCTGGCCCGGCGCACAGCTCTCCTGCTGAGCTTCCGTGTAAGCCTCCCCGGAATCTGCGCTCAGCACAGCCTATCTCCATACCCAGGATGGCAAGATCGATCTGAAGATCGTGGATACGACAGCCATGCAGCAGGAGCTGGTCTTCGATGTCGAGCGGATGATGGCGGAGCTGGATGCCCTGGGGAAGATCACCCTGGAGGGTGATCTTTTTCGATACCGCCAAGGCCACCCTGAAACCCAAATCCAAGGCTGCACTGGAGCCAGTCCTCAACCTGTTGAACAACTATCCTGATCTGGTGCTTGAGGTTGCAGGACATACCGACAGTCAAGGCAAGGCTAAAGCCAATCTGGATCTCTCGAATCACCGTGCTGCGAGTGTACGGCGCTGGCTGTTGGAGCACGGCGTTCAAGCGGATCGCTTATTGGCCCGGGGTTATGGTGAAGATCATCCGGTGGCTGACAACGGCACCTCGGAGGGACGGGCAAAGAATCGACGGGTGGAGCTGATCAAGAAGGCGGGTGGCAAGAGCCAGCGCATCATCGCCCTGTTACACCCCTACCCCGGTTCGGTGTTGCTCAAGGCGGAGGGGCCTGTCGAGGGCGATGGACTGCAGCAGGTAGTGGCCCAGTTGTGGATGATAGAAAGCTCTGCCGAACCAGTGGTGATTATATTCCCTTGCCTTGCGCTTTTCCCCCGTAGGTCTTATCCAAGGCATGACTCTCCCAGCTGATCCAGCTGCTGTTGATACTCTGCGAAGTTGGTCTCTGTTATTAGCATTGACATTTGTCAAAAGAATTGAAATTTCAGCGATTGAATATACAAAACTGGCAGTGGTAGTATCGGCCCCTAATTCCACAGATTTGATGTGTGAATTCCCGACGTTTTTACTGCGGAACCCCCCCGGCCATGCCGGACGAAGCAGCCGATAGACCGAGGTTGACGGAGTTGGTGTCCGGGTTTGCAGTCTGGGGCCGGAGTCGGACCGACTTGGTTTGAATGTGGCACGGGTGGAGAAATCCCTATGAGTGGCGAACAGCAATATGAGTGGCGAACAGCAAAAAGAAGCCGATAGCGAGAGCAAGGCCGTGAGCAATGCCGACAAACAGGGGCAACCCCAGGCGCGCATGGTCACCGTATCCATCATGGGCAAGCCCGCTCAGGTTCCCGAGGACGCCACGATCATGCGGGCCATCGAACACAGCGGCCAGCAGATCATCCGCGGCGCGGGCTGTCGCGAGGGCTTCTGCGGCGCCTGCGGCACCATCTACCGGCTGCCCGGCGACTATCGAATCCATACCGGCCTTGCTTGTACCACCCTGGTCCAAGACGGCATGGCGCTCTCCCAGATACCCTCAGTGCCTTTAGAGAAAGCGGTCTACGATCTGGAAGAACTCACTCCCGACGTCGACACCATCAAACAGCTCTATCCGGCCACCTTCCGTTGCGTGGCCTGCGGCACCTGCACCAAAGCCTGTCCGCAGGGGCTTCAAGTCATGGACTACATCCAGGCGGCCATGCGCGGCGACATCGCCGAGCTTATGGAGCTCTCCTACGACTGCGTTGCCTGCGGCCTGTGCGCCCTGCGCTGCCCCGCCGAGATTATCCAGCACAAGGTCGGCATCCTCGGCAAGCGCCTCTACGGACGCTATTTGCGCAAGCAGAGCAAGGAACTCGATAGTCGCCTCCAGCAGATAAAGGACGGCGAGTACAACGGCGAATATGCCGAGTTGATGTCCTTGGACAGAGAGGCCCTCAGCGAGCGGTATTACGCGCGGGATATGGAGTAGCACGCTTCCCGGTGGGATTCGGGAAGGTAAAACAAAACCACTTTCGGGGCGTTTAAAGGTCGGTTTCGCATCGACGACAAGCGTGCTTTCGGAGGAGACGAATGTATCCGGATTATTTGAAGGGTTTGCTTGAAAAGGTAGACCAGACTCGACCCAAAAGGCTGGAACTCGCGAAGGGCAGCGAGCCGGTCTATCCACCGATGAACGCGGCGGAACGGGAAGACGTGCTATCGAAATTCCATCCCGATTCCGCCTCCGCCGCGCGCAGCCGGATCCGCATCGGACCCAACAAGGACGAGGAGCTCACCACTGAGATCACCGAACTCCTCGAAGCCCACTCGATGGTCGATCCGAAGCGGGTGGAGGCACATCTCGCCAACCCCGATTACGAGACTGACATGCTGATCATCGGCGGCGGCGGGGCTGGCTGCTGGGCCGCCATCACCGCCATGAAGAACGGTGTCAACTCGATGATCGCCACCAAGCTCCGTCTTGGCGACGCCAACTCCATGATGTCCGAGGGCGGCATGCAGGCCGCCGTCGCGGCTCAGGATTCACCGACCCGCCACTATCTGGACGCCATCGGCGGCGGCCATTTCGACAACAAGCCGGAACTGGTTCGCGCATTGACCGAGGACGGCCCGGACGTGGTCAGGGAGCTGGAGAACCTGGGCGTCATGTGGGACAAGATGGAGGACGGTTCACTCCAGGTCATGCACGGCGGCGGCACCTCGCGTAAGCGCATGGTCTCCTGCCGCGACTACATCGGCGCCGTCATCATGCGCACGCTGATGGACGAGGTGGAGAACCACCCGGACAAAATCACCATCCGTGAATTCGAGCCGGCCATCGAGCTGCTGTTGGACGATAAGGGCCAGTGCGCCGGCGCCATCCTTTACAACCTCGATACCGAGCAGTTCCTGGTGGTCAGGGCCAAGGCGACGGTGATCGCCACCGGCGGCTTCGGGCGGCTGCATATCCGCGGCTTCGCCACCACCAATCACTACGGCGCCACCGGCGACGGGCTGGTCATGGCCTATCGGGCCGGTGCCAACCTCAAGTTCATGGATTCGGTCCAGTACCATCCCACCGGAGCTGTATACCCCGAGCAGATCGCCGGCTTCCTGATCACCGAGAAAATCCGCGGCGCCGGCGGCCAGCCGCTGAACAAGAACGGAGAACTCTTCGTCTTCCCGCGCGAGCCCCGCGACGTGGAGAGCGCTGCCATCATTCGAGAGTGCAGCAGCGAACGCAACAACGGCGTCGACACCGCCGCCGGTCGCACCGGGGTGTGGCTGGACTCACCGATCATCGACATGATCCACGGCGAAGGCTACACCCGGCACCAGTTCCCCGGCATGTGCCGGGCGTTCGACCGTTACGGCATCGACATCACCAAGCAGCCGATGCTGATCTACCCCTCGCTGCACTATCAGAACGGCGGCGTCGAGATCAACGAGCGTTGCGAGACCAATATTCCGGGCCTGTTCGTCGCCGGAGAGGCCTCAGGCGGCGTCCACGGCCGCAACCGTCTGATGGGCAATTCGGTGCTCGACTACAACGTCTTTGGTCGCCGCGTCGGCAGGCAGGCCAGTGAATACGCCAAGTCGGCGAAGCTCGGCAAGCTCAACCTGGATCATGTGACAGCCTATACCGGGGAGATGATGGAACAGGGCATCGACAGCGATCTGATTTCGCCAGTGATTCTGCCCTCTTATACCCCCGAGGACGTCAGGCTCCAGCAGCTAGCCCGCCTCGGCAATATCCCGGCACGTCACTCCATACTGCGCAGCCGTATCGGTTGCGCTTGCGGCAAAGGGAAGGAGGGCAAGTGATCGGCCCATTGCTGTTCATCACGGGCGCGGGAGAAATCTCATGACGGTGCACGTCTCAAGAGACAAGGTCCACAGCGGATTCACGACCAAGGTTCAGAGGCTCGCCAATCAGAATCTCATGGCCTGCTACCAGTGCGGAAAATGTTCTGCCGGCTGCCCCATGGCCGCCTATATGGACATCCCGCCGAACCAGATGATTCGGCTGGCGCAACTGGGAATGGAGGAGGATCTGCTTAACTGCGAGGCGATCTGGCTCTGTGTCTCCTGCCTGACCTGCAATACGCGCTGTCCCAAGGGGGTTCGGATCGCCGAATTGATCGAGTCCCTGCGCCAGGTAAAGCTGCGCGCACGGCAGGATCACCTGCAAGTGGACAAGATTTCCGCAGAGGATCTGCGCGCCATTCCACCCATTGCTCTCATCGGCAGCATGAGAAAGTTCACCTCGTAGGATTCCCATGAAGCTCAGCTATTATCCCGGTTGCACCCTAAAGAACCACGCCCGGAACTTCGAGGATTCCACTCTGTACGCAATGGACCGGCTTGGGGTGGAGGCGGTGGAGCTGGAACGCTGGAACTGCTGCGGCACCGTCTACTCCCTCTCCGCGGACGATCTGATGCGCCAGGTGGCGCCGATCCGCAACCTGATCCGCGCCAAGGAGGGGGGGAACTCGCAGCTCATGACCGGGTGCTCCATGTGTTTCAATACCCTCAAACGGGCCAATCATCGCGCCCGAACCAATGAAGAAGACCTGGCCCGCATGAATGCCTTCATGTATGACGAGCCGGTCGATTACGAAGGGGATGTCGACGTCCTCCATGTTCTGGAGGTGGTGCGTGATCAGATCGGATTCGATGCCATCCGCGAGCGGGTCGTCAAACCCCTCGAAGGTCTACGCGTGGCCTGTTATTACGGCTGCATGCTGGTGCGGCCCAATGAAGCGGCAATCGACGACACCGAGAACCCCAGTGTGCTTGAGGATCTGATTACGGCCCTGGGTGGCGAGCCAGTGGATTTCAGTCATAAGACTGAGTGCTGTGGCGCCCACCAGACCGTCGACAAGCCCGAAATCGTCGCCGACAAGACTTACGGGATCCTGGGTGCCGCAATGGCGCAGGGTGCGGACACCGTAGCAGTCAGTTGTCCCCTGTGCGCCTTCAATCTGGACCACCGTCAGGAGACAACTCTGAAGCTCCATTCTGACTTCCATACCATGCCGGTCGTTTATTTCTCGCAGCTGATGGCCATCGCCCTCGGGGGTTCCGAGTCGGTACTGAGGCTGGATCTCCATCACACACCTCCCGCCCCCCTGCTGGCCGGGAAGGGTCTGCTCTGAGGAAAACAACGATGGCATTCGGCAAAATCAAAGAGATCACCGGCGTTGTCACCATCAACAAGTCTTGGTGCAAGGGATGCGGCTTCTGCGTCAATTATTGCCCGACCGATGCCCTCGCCATGTCATCTGAATATAACGCCAAGGGATATCATCCCCCGTTCGTCAAATCGCCGGATGATTGCAGGAATTGTGATTTCTGCCAGACGATCTGTCCGGAATTCGCCATTTACGTCACCCGCAAGGCGGAACAAGAGGAGAATGAGAATGCGTAAGACTGCCGCCGACCCAAAAGGCGTACTCGAGGGCTCTCACTTCCTCGACGGCGATCACGCACTTGCCGAAGGGGCGCTGGCGGCCGGATGTCGCTTCTTCGCTGGCTATCCGATCACGCCCTCGACCGAGACCGCCGAACGCTTCGCCGAACGTTGTCCTGCTGCTGGTGGCCTGTTCATCCAGATGGAGGATGAGATTGCGTCCATCGCTGCCCTGGTTGGCGGCGCCTGGGGTGGACGAAAGGTGATGACGGTGACCTCGGGTCCCGGCCTCTCATTGATGATGGAAAATATCGGCCTGGCCGTCATGACGGAGACGCCCATGGTGATCGCCGACGTCCAGCGTGCCGGCCCCTCTACCGGGCTGCCGACCCTCCCCGCCCAACAGGATATGATGCAGATACGCTGGGGATCACACGGCGACTACCGGATTATTGCTCTCTGCCCAGATTCACCGCAGGAGTGTTTCGACCTGGCGGTGGAGGCATTCAACCTGTCGGAAACCTATCGAGTCCCGGTCTTCATCATGGCCGATGAGACCGTCGGCCATATGCACGAGAAGGTGGTCATCCCACCCGCCGAGGAAATCGGGGTGGTGGAGCGCAACTGGCACCAGGGTCCCAAGGCGGATTACCGCCCCTACCAGTTCACCGGCAAGGATGTCGCACCCATGGTCAAGGCGGGTGACGGTTACCGGTTCCACATCACCGGTCTCACCCATGACGAGCGTGGCTATCCAAACCTGACCGTGGAGCAAAACGAAAAGGTTGTCACCCACCTGATCGAGAAGATCGATTCAAACGCCGACAAGATCATCCGGCTCGAGGAGAATGAGGTGGATGGCGCGGAGGTCGTCGTCGTCTCCTACGGCATCACCTCACGGATCGTCTCCCGGGCGGTGCAGTTGGCGCGTGAGGCCGGTATCAAGACGGGATCGCTGCGGCTCATCACCATCTGGCCCTTCGCGGAGAAACGAATCCAGGAGCTGGCCGGCAAGGTGAAGGCGATCGTGGTTCCGGAGATCAATTATGGTCAGATGGTAAGAGAAGTCGAACGCAGTGCGGCCGGCCAGTGCCGCGTCGTCAGTGTCCCCCATTGCGGAGGCGCGGTGCATGATCCCGACGTCATCCTTGACGCTATCATGGAGGCCAGCAAATGAGCATTGAAGTAAATATCGATGAATTCCGTGCAGAGAGTCCGATGACAGATTTCCTCCGCATGGAGCGGATGCCACACATCTGGTGTCCAGGCTGCGGTATCGGCACCGTGGTCAACTCCTTCGCCGAGGCCGTCAAGAAGAGCGGTATTGACATGGACAAGCTGGCGGTGATCTCCGGCATCGGCTGCACCGGTCGGGTCGCCGGCTATGTGAACTTCGACTCCATCCACACTACCCATGGGCGCGCCATCCCCGTCGCCACTGGCCTCAAGCTGGCCAACCCCGATCTCAAGGTAGTGGTGGTCAGCGGTGACGGCGATCTCACGGGTATTGGCGGTAACCACTTCATCCATGCCGCCCGCCGCAACATGGACATCATGGTCATCTGCGTCAACAACTTCACCTACGGCATGACCGGCGGCCAAGTAACCCCGACCACACCGCAGACGGCCAATGCCTCCACCACCCCCTACGGTAACTACGAATATCCCTTCAGCCTGCCGTTTCTGGCGGACGCCTGCGGCGCCACCTACGTGGCGCGCTGGACCTCACTGCATGCGCGCAACATTACCAAATCGATCCGCGAGGCCTTGAACCACAAGGGCTTCTCCTTCATCGAGGTGATTGCCCCCTGCACCACGCTCTATCAGCGCCGCAATCGCCTGGGCGACGGCCTCGATGCCCTCGAGTACTACAAGGAGGAAGCTGGGGTTGAGAAAGAGGTTGACACCCGCGATGTGGGCATCGACTTCCAGAGCGATATCACCATGGGCCGATTCGTTCAGCAGGAGAAGCCAACCTACTACGAGGCAGTCAATGAACGTTACGCCAACGTCCTGGGTGACGACTACCAGCTCTACGGCATGAGCAAGCCCGAACGTGAGGAGAAGGCCAAGCGCGAGGCGGAGGAGAGAGCCAAGGTACAGGCCCTGTTGGACGAGGAAGAGGCCCAGATGATGGCCGAAGATATGGGCGTGGACGAGGAGGGACTCTGATGCATGAGGTCAGATTTTCCGGGTTTGGCGGCCAGGGCATCGTCCGTTGCGCCCTGATCACCGGCAAGGCGCTGTCGATGTATGACGACAAGTTCGCCACCATGACCCAGAGCTTTGGCCCCGAGGCCCGTGGCGGCGCCTGCAGCTCCCAGTTAGTGGTCTCTGAAAATCGGATTCTCTATCCCTACGTGACCCTGCCTGGCGTACTGATCGCACTGTCACAGGATGCCCATGATACCTATGAACCAAAGCTGAGAGACGGCGGCATCCTTATCTACGAGGCAGATCTGGTCAAGCCTAAGGAGGATGTCGGGCGGGTCCAGATGTATCCCGCACCGGTCACCCGCTTCGCGGAAGATCTCGGCAACCGCCTGTTCGCCAACCTGGTGACCCTCGGTTGCTTCTCCGCCATCACCAGGATCGTGACCCCGGAGGCGATGAAGCAGGCCCTGCCAGGGCTGGTCCCGGACCGATTTCTCGAGGTCAACAAGAAAGCCTTCGACAAGGGTTATGAATACGGGCTCGAATTGCTGGACAAGAAGCCGCTCGTTACTGGGGAAACGAAATGACAAAACGCACCGGTGTCTTTGTTTGCCACTGCGGTAAAAATATTGCCGCCACTGTCGACGTCAAAAAGGTCGCGCAGGAGCTGGCCAAAGACGACGGTGTCGTTTTCTCCGAGGATTATGTCTACATGTGCTCGGACCCAGGCCAGGGTGCCGTAATCGATGCCATCAAGGAGAACGACCTCAATGGCATGGTGATCTCCTGCTGTTCACCGACCCTGCACGAAAAGACCTTCCGCGACGCCTCCGAGCTGGGCGACCTCAACGCCTTCCAATGCGAGATTGCCAATATCCGCGAGCAGTGCGCCTGGGTCCATAATGACATGGAGGTGGCCACCGAAAAGGCCCTCAAGATCACCCGCGCGGCGGTGCGTCGCGTCCAACGCAACCAAGCGCTCGAGCCTATCGGCGTTCCGGTGACCCGCCGGGCCCTGGTGGTTGGCGGTGGCATCGCCGGCATTCAGGCCGCGCTCGATCTGACCGATGCCGGCCTCGACGTAGTCCTGGTGGAAAAACAGGCGACCATCGGCGGCAACATGCTCAAACTATCGGAGACCTTCCCGACTCTCGACTGCTCCCAGTGCATCCTCTCACCGAAAATGGTCTCGGTCTCGAAAAACCCCAAGATCAAGCTGATGACCGAGAGCGAGGTGGAGAGCATCTCCGGCTTCGTCGGCAACTTCAAAGTCAAGATCAAGAAAAAGGCGCAGTTCGTCGATCCCGAGCTGTGCAAGCTCTGCGACGACTGCACCCCGGTCTGTCCGGTCGCCGTACCCAATGAATATGATATCGGCCTGACCAACCGCCGCGCCATCCATATCCCCTTCGCCCAGGCAATTCCGGCCTCCTTTACCTTGGATGAAGAGGCCTGCCTGGGCCTCGATCCGGTGGTCTGCGGCAAGTGTGAGGAGGTCTGTGAGGTCGGGGCCATCGATTACGATAAGCGGCCAACCGTCACCGAGGAAGAGGTGGGGGCCATCGTCGTCGCCACCGGCTTCGATCTCTACGGCATGGAAAATCTGGGTGAATACGGCGGCGGGCGCTACACTGACGTGCTCGACGGCCTCCAGTTCGAGCGTCTCTGCTCGGCTTCCGGCGCCACCGAGGGCCATATCCTGCGGCCATCGGATCACAAGGTGCCCAAGGAGGTAGTCTTCATCCAGTGTTCCGGCTCGCGTGATCCGGAGAACCACTGCGCCTACTGCTCGAAGATCTGCTGCATGTACACGGCCAAGCATGCCACCCTCTACAAGCATCATGTCCCCGACGGGCAGGCCTATATCTTCTACATCGACATCCGCTCCGGCGGCAAGGGCTACGAGGAGTTCGTGCAGCGCTCGATGGAGAATGACGGCGTGATCTACCTGCGTGGTCGGGTCTCCAAAGTCTATGAGAAGGACGGCAAGCTCAAGGTGCTGGGCGTCGATACCCTGGCGGGACGCAACGTCGAGATCGACGCCGACATGGTGGTCCTGGCCCAGGCAATGCAACCCTCCACGGGCACCGCCGAGATCGCCAAGATCCTGAAGATCGGCCGCGACAAGGACGGCTTCCTGGCCGAGGCCCATCCGAAACTAAAACCGGTGGAAAGTGTGACTGCGGGCATCTTCCTCGCCGGCACCGCCCAGGGGCCGAAGGATATCCCGGAGACGGTCAGCCAGGCGAGCGCCGCCGCCAGTAAGGTCATCGCCCTGCTCTCCAAGGATGAGCTGGCGCACAGCCCAATGGTGGCCAAGGTCAGAGATCCCTACTGCACCGGCTGCCAGATGTGCGTCGATGCCTGTCCCTTCGAGGCCATCGATCTGGTGGACGGCAAGGCCAGGGTCAACGAGGTGCTGTGCGAGGGGTGCGGCTCCTGCGCAGGCGTCTGCGTGCGCGCCGCCATTGACGTCAAGAACGTCACTCAGCTTCAGATTCACGAAATGATCAGCGCCATAATGGCGGCATAATGGGAGGATGATTCAGGTGTCGAACTCATCGCAATCCACCGCAGCGGAACCACAGGAATTCGAGCCACGTATCGTGGCCTTCCTGTGCAAGTGGTGTTCGTCCGCCGGCAGCGACCTGGCCGGTGTGTCGCGCATCCAGTATCCGGCAAACGCCACGCCGATCACCATTCCCTGCTCGGGAGCGGTGTCGCCCATGTATATCCTCTCTGCCTTCAACAAGGGGGCGGACGGCGTGCTGGTTTCAGGTTGTCACCCCGGCGACTGCCACTACATGGAAGGGAACTTCCTGAGCCGCCGCAAACTGTACCTGGTGCGGAATCTGCTCCAGTTCATCGGTTTGGAATCGGATCGCTTCCGCATGTCCTGGGTCTCGGCCGCCGAGGGCGCCAAATTCGCAGAAGTGGTCGAAGAATTCGTCAGTGATCTCCGCACGCTCGGCCCCCAGAACAGACTCGCCGCGCAAAGACGCACTAATGCCGCGGGTGCAGAAGGTGCTGAAGCGGTCAGGACGTTGAAAGCGACCAAGGCGAAACGCTGATGGTCAATGTCGAAGAACTCCGCGACTACGCCGCCGGTCTCTTGGAGCAGGAGCAGGTCAAGTCCGTGATCGGCTTTCGCAGGGGCACCGCCGGCGCCCTGGCCGAACCCTGCACCATCACCTCGGCGGCCGAGGCCGCAAGCCTGGTGTGGGACCCCACCTGCCTTAATAATCTGGCGCTCTACCTGGTTAATGACAGCAAGCAGCAGGCGGCCGCCAAGACCCCCGATAACCGTCCCGTCGGCATCGTCGCCAAGGGCTGCGACAGCCGCGCTGTCGGCGTTTTGCTGCAGGAGAATTATTTCAAGCGCGAGGACGTGGTGGTGATCGGCGTCTCCTGTGAAGGCACGGGCGTCATCGACCCGAGGAAGCTCTCCGCCAAGCTGAAGGGCAGGACAGCGAGCCAGGTGGAATTCGCCGGCGCCGATGACTTCAAGATCAGCATGCATGGTGATGAAAGCGAAACTGTCATCCCCGCACGAGAGATTTTGGCCGATCGTTGCCTCGAATGTCGGGCGGCCACACCAAAGCTGCATGACGTCCTCTTCGGCGAGGCAGTCGAAGAACGCGGTTTCGACGAACCCTTCCGCGCCGTCAAGGAAGCGGAGAAGGCCTCCGAGGATGAGCGTTGGGCGACCTGGGGGCGCCACTTCGATCGCTGCCTGCGTTGCTTTGCTTGTCGCTCGGTCTGCCCGATGTGCTACTGCCCGGAGTGCGTGGTCGACAGCACGACATTCGTGATCACACCGGCAACCAGCGCCGAGGAGAAGGCCAGCCGCATCCGCTGGTGTGAACGTTCGGCAAACACCTCCGAGAGCGCGGTCTACCTCCTGACGCGCGCCATTCACCTGGCCGGCCGCTGCGTCGATTGCGGTGAATGCGAGCGGGTCTGCCCGGTCAACATCCCGCTTCGCTTGCTCAACACCAAGCTCGAAATGGAGGCCTTCGAGACGTTCGAGTACCAGGCAGGATACGATATCGAACAGCCCTCGCTGCTTTCGTCCTTCCGGGACGAAGATCCCAACAGTTTCATCAGGTAGCTCCCATGGAAAAGATCCTTAGCCAGGAAAAACTCAGGGAGTGGGTCGATACACTCGACGACTGTGAGGTGCATGCCCCCGCCTTCGCCGACTCGGTTTGGAACTATGCCAGAGTTGATGCCGGTGCCGATATCGACCTCTCTCATAGCAACACCATTCGCTCCGTCAAGGAGTTTGCCTTCCCGCAACGTGAGGTTTTCTTCCGCTTCGAAACGAAAGACGGCGTTCCACTGCTGACCTCGACCCTGCCCAATCCAAAACCCACTGTGGTGTTCGGCGTGCGGCCCTGTGACGGCAGGGGCATGCCCCGTAACGACACGGTGTTCAGCAAAGAGTTCGAGGACCCCTATTATTGGGCAAGACGGGAGAAGCTAACCCTGGTCGGCCTGGCCTGCAACGAGCCCCACTCCCCCAACTGCTTTTGTCAATCGGTCGGCGGTTCGCCGCACTCCGAGGAGGGCCTCGACATCCTGATGACCGACCTGGGCGACCGGTTCCACGTCAAGGGAATCACGGCGAAGGGAGTGGAGATCATGGAGCGCGGTCGCAACACCTTCGATGAGGTTCATGACGGCGATTTGGCCGAGGTCGAGAAGGTTCACGACGCATCACGCAGTCATCCCCAGCGCCCCATCGGCGACCTGGACGCCATTCCCGAGGCGATCCGCAGCCACTTCGATTCCCCGCTGTGGGACGAGATGGCACAGCATTGTATCGGCTGCGGCATCTGCACTTTCCTCTGTCCGACTTGCCACTGCTTCGATATCAACGACGAAGTGGCCGGCCCGAACGCCGACAAGGGTGAGCGAGTAAGAACCTGGGACAACTGTCAGTTCCCAGACTTCACCATGCATACCTCGGGACACAACCCCCGGGGCGACCTCGGCTCGCGCCTGCGTCAGCGGGTCAGCCACAAATTCCTTTATTTCGTCGAGAACCACGAGACCCAACAGTGTACGGGCTGCGGCCGGTGCATCTCGGAATGTCCGGTTGGGATCGACATTGTCGCGGTCTTGGAGAGGGTGGACCAAGCATGACGGACAACATCTATCTTCCACAGATTGGACGCATCACCGGTATTGAGGAAGAGACCCGCGGCGCCAGGGCGATCAAGACCTTCAAAGTCGAGTTCCCGAACGACGACGGTTTCGAGCACGCCTGCGGCCAGTGCGCCATGCTGTCGATCTTCGGCAGGGGCGAGTCGATGATCTCGATCGCCTCCTCGCCGCTGGTCAAGGAGTATAAACAGTTCAGCATCATGAAGATGGGGCGGGTCACCACCGCCTTCCACGACGCCAAGATCGGCGATCTCATCGGTATCCGCGGCCCCTACGGCAACCAGTTTCCCCTGGATGACTGGAAGGGCCGAGATCTGGTCTTCATCGGCGGTGGCGTCGGCCTGGCGCCGATCTGGCCGGTGATCCAGACGGCGGTGGCGCAGCGCGAGGACTTCGGCAAGATTACCGTCTTCTATGGCGCCCGCACCTCCAGCGACATCATGTACAAGGCCGATTTCGAAAAGCTTAAGGAGTCCGCCGAGGTGCAACTCTCGGTGGACGCCCCCGAGGAGGGCTGGCAGGGCTATACGGGGTTTGTTCCGGCCAACCTGATGGACAAGGCACCGTCGCCCGATAGCGCCGTCGCCATTACCTGTGGCCCGCCGATAATGATAAAGTTCGTGATCCAAAATCTGCAAGCGCTGGGCTTCGCGGACGAGCAGATCTACACCACGATTGAAAACAAGATGAAGTGTGGCGTCGGCAAGTGCGGCCGTTGCAACATGGGCAAAGACTACGTCTGCGTAAAGGGCCCAGTCTACTCCTGGGCCGAGCTTAGGAGCCTGCCACAAGAATACTAGAAACCATGTGGCTATTCCCTAGAGGAACAGAGAGAGTTCAGAGATTTCCCCGGTTTTCTCTGTGATCTCCGTGCCTCAGCGGTGGGCGGAATGGTTACGAAACTATATAGAGTGTTAAGGGGACAGATGTAATGAACATCACTGGGATGCGTTACGGCGCGAAACTCCTGGATATTGTCGGCTTCCCCCGGTCCGAGATATTGGGGCCGGAAGCGAGCGATCAAGAGATCAAAGACCTGATAGATCGTTGCGGCGAAGTTTTCGTCAAGCCCATCTTCAAGGGCGGCGTTGGCAAGAAGGGTAAGGCCGGTCTGCTGGGCCGGGCCAAGGACCTGAGCCACGCCATGCAAGAGAAGGCGCGGCTCTATTTCGCCGAGCACTTCCACAACAATACCCTGAGCAAGGCCGAAGGCGTTACATTCGAGGGAGCGGTGCCGGCCAAGTACGAGATCTACTTCTCCATCACCGACAGTACGGAGTTCCGAGCGCCGACCATCACCATCACTCACCACGGCGGCATGGATATAGAGGAGTTGCCCCCGGAGAAGATTGCCAGCATCCCCTTCGATCCTCTCACCGGGCTGAAGGGTTTTGTCGTTTCCAATGCACTGAAGCGCCTTGGCGCTCCCAGTGAGCTGATCAGCCCGCTGGTGCAGAACCTGCCCAAGCTCTGGGATCTGTACCACAACTACGGCATGACTACCCTGGAGCTGAATCCGATCCGCATGATGCCCAACGGGAAAGGACGCCTGGTCCCGGTGGCCTGCGACTTCAAGGGTTCCTTCGACGACGATGATCCCAACGTCGATCGTCTGGGGCTGCCAGATGATCTGGATACCTCCAGCTACTCCAGTTTCGAGCAGGAGGTGAACTCGCTGCGCACCTACCAGGGCCAGTCCGACGTGTTCGTCGTCAATGAAGCGGGCAGCATAACCGCCATGACCTTCGGCGGCGGGGCCAACGCCCTGGTGACCGAACTGCTGGGAGACGCGGCCACCATCTCCTCCGACTTCGGCGGTAACCCGCCCTACGCCAAGATGCACGACATCAGCCGTATCGTTTACAAATATTGGCTGAAGCAGTCCAACGTGCTCTTCATCATCGGCGGCAAGGCCAACAATACCGATATCTATGAGACCTTCCGCGCCATGGCGGATGCGTTGCGGGACCATTTCAACGCTCATGGCCCGACCCCGCTCTACGTGGTGGTGGGAAGGGGCGGCCCCAACGTAATCCGCGGCATGGGCTATATGCAGGATACCCTGGATGCCTTGGGCATTCCTTACCAGATGTTCGGCTTCGACTCCGCCATGAGTGAGGTGGTCAACTTCGCCCAGGCGGCCAACGATTGGATGACACAGGGCGGCCGCGACACCATCGCCAAAAAACTGGGTATCTCCTGAGAGCCGTTCAAGATATTCACAAAGCATTTCCGGACATGGCCGGTACAAAAGGCCGTGTAATAACGAGGGAACCAAAATCATGCATCCGCAAGGTGTAGCCGCCTTTCCCCACTACTACGTGGGCATCAACTCTCTGTCGGAACTGGCCACCAAAGATGACCGGGTCTGTGTCCTCAACATCACCGGTGGTGAGAGCCGTACCGTAACCCCTGTGAGCCACATCTACTCCGGCGGCAATATCGTCTGTGGAACCGCCCCCGGGCGCTCCGGCTCCAAGATGAAGACCGCCATCGGTGAAATCCCGGTCTACGACAACGTGGCCGAGGCCGTTGACGACGGCTGTGAATTCAATGTGGCGGTGGTCTATCTACCGCCGTCTGGCGTGCGTGACGGGGTGATCGAGGCGGTGCGGGTCAACCCCAATCTGAAAAAGATCGTCATCCTCACCGAGAAGGTGCCGGTACGTGACGCCCGCGTCATCCGCGCCATCGGCCAGATGCACGGCATCGATATCTTCGGCGCCAACTGTCTTGGCCTGGCCGACGCCCACAACCATATCCGCATCGGCGGCGCCTTGGGCGGCAGCGCCCCGGAGGAGTCTCTGCTCCCCGGCTCCGTGGCCATCTACTCCAACTCCGGTAACTTCACCACCACCATTGCGGTCTACCTGGCTACCGCCGGTTGGGGCAGCACAGTCTCCTTCTCCTCCGGCAAGGATCTCTACATCCACTACTCCGCGCAGGAGTGGACCTACGCATTCCACAACGATGACCGCTCCAAAGCCGCGGTGATGTATGTCGAACCAGGCGGCTACTATGAGCGTGATCTCGAATTCGAGAAGCCGGTGATCGCGTGCGTGGTGGGCCGCTGGAAGGCAAAACTGACCAAAGCCTGCGGTCACGCCGGCGCCATCGCCGGTTCCGGTGACAATGCCGTCGCCAAGGAAGAGTGGTTCATGGAGAAGTTCGGCGTCGACGCCATCTTCACCCCGGACAACCCCGTCTGCTCCGAGAAAGGCGCAGTCGTGGTCAACATTGCCCACATCCCGGCCGCCATGACCGCCGTGATGGAGAAGCGAGGCGCCAAACCTGACTTCGAACCCGTGGGCGACCTCTCCCTCAAGTGCTGGTTCAGCAACACTCAGGGAATCGACCTGCCGGATCACCTGAATCCGCCGGTGGTAGAGGCGATGGCCCCCTACAACGAGCAGATCGCCGGCCTCAGCGAGCAAGTGGGCATCGTCTTTCCGCGTCAGACCATGAAGGACGCCTCTGGCGCTTCCATGATGGACCCCAAGACCCAGGTGACCAGAGTCCATGGCACCAGCGTGCTGGACGCCTCCACCCACAGTTTCGAAGAGAACCTGGTGCAGAGCCTGATCCGCGAGTACCCGGATGAGAATGGCACAGCCCTGGCCAACGTCGCCCTGAACGCCTTCGTCAACCAGGCGGGCAGCATCGGCCTGGCGGCTACGGACGCCTCCCGTGAGGCGGGCAACAGCCCCAACACCGCGCTAGCGACCGCCGTCGCCATGGTGGGCCCAAAGGAGGTGGAGGCCTCCCGCAACGCTGCCACCACCATGATGGAGCTGTTCAAGAAAGCAGGCATCGAAGATCCGACCGACACCAGCGCCGATATCTCTGAGCAGCTGGAAGCCGCTGACCCGTCGATCTTCGTCTCCGACAACGCCTGTGAACGCGGAACCGCCATGCTGGCCGCCATCGAGGCACGGGGCGCCAAGTCGATCTTTATCGATTTCTTGAAGGCCCTCGCCGAAAAGGCCGGCGGACATGTTCGTGGACAGGTGGTCCTGGCCGCTATTACCGTGCATCTGGCCTGGAAGCCGCTGATGCGCAAGCGTCTCTCCGCCACCACTATCAGCACCATGCCTTGGCACTTCCGCATCTTCAGCACCCTGATCGGCTCCGCCGCCGGCGGCGCTCAGCAGCGTGAAGGCAGCTTCTATAGCGTCGCCGACAGCGACCTAATGAGCGGCTGGAGCTTCACCGAGACCGCCCACCTGGCGCTGCTGGGCAATCGCCCGAATGCAGAGGCGCTGTACGCCTTCTCCGTGCTGCTAGGGCTGATCATCTCCAACGGCCCCGGCACCATCTCTGCCCAGGGCGCCAAGGGCGCGGTCAGCGCCGACGGTCCCGAGGCCCCGGAACGGGTGCAGGTCAACAAAGGCTATATCGGTTTCCTCACCCATACCGGTTTCGCCCACGGCGGCAACGGCTTTGAGGCCATCGCCTTCCTACTGGACCGCTTCCGCGACTCTGGTCTGAGTGACCCCGGCGACGAAGGCCACGGCCTAGAGCTGGCCGGCATGGCCACGGATTACGCCAAGGCATACAAGGCGTATAAGACCAAGGCCAAGGCGGAAGGCAACCTCTCCTACGCCAAGATCCCCTGCGTGAACCACCCGGTGTTCAAGAACAAGGAGGTCAACTACGATCCCCGCGAGGTGTTCGTCAACGACTTGTTCAAGCAGCGCGGCAGCTACAACGTCTTCCACGAGTTCTACCATGAACTGGTCGAAGCCCTGTTCAAGACCGGCGTCAGCCGTAACGTCTACTGCGTCAACGTGGACGCCGTGATCGCGGTGATTCTACTGAAGATGCTGTGGCGGCCTTACGCGGATGGAGAGATCAGCGACGCGACCATGGAATCTGCCGCCTTCACCACGTTCCTGTTTGGCCGCATGATCGGCTCCGCCGCGGAGATCGATGACCATACCAACCGCGGCCGAAATATGGATACGCGGACACCGGCATCCCGCTGTTCCTATGTTTCCTAGCGAAGAATTTGCTGGCACCGTTCTGACTACTGAGAAAAAAGCATGACACCAAAAGCATCAAAGATTGTTTGGACAAAGACCGATGAAGCGCCCGCGCTGGCGACTGGCTCCTTTCTCCCTATCGTCAAGGCATTCACGGAGGTGTCCGGCATCACCGTCGAAACACGGGATATCTCTCTCGCGGGCAGAATTATCGCGAATTTTCCCGACCATCTGAGCGACAGCCAGAGGCAATCCGATGACCTAGCCGAGTTGGGTGAGCTGGCGAAGAGGCCAGAGGCCAATATCATCAAGCTGCCGAATATCAGCGCCTCGATCCCACAGCTGAAGGCCGCAATCGCGGAGTTGCAGTCACAGGGCTATGACCTGCCAAACTATCCCGACGAGCCGAAAGACGACGCCGAGAAGGCAATCAAGGCCCGCTACGCCAAGGTGTTGGGGAGTGCCGTCAACCCGGTTTTGAGAGAAGGAAACTCCGACCGCCGGGCGCCGACCGCGGTAAAAAATTATGCGAAGAAGAACCCGCACTCCATGGGTGCATGGAGCCCGGACTCAAAATCGCATGTTGCAACCATGAGCAGCGGGGATTTCTGTGCCAACGAGCAATCCGTGACCATGGCCGAGGCAACCGATGCCCGGATTGAGTTTATCGACAACGATGGCAGCACCTCTGTACTGAAGGAGAGCGTCCCCCTGGAGGCGGGTGAGGTGGTCGATGCCACCTTCATGAGCAAAAAGGCGCTAACCCAGTTCCTCGCCGAGCAGGTGGAAGACGCCAAACAGAAGGAGATATTGTTCTCACTGCACATGAAGGCGACCATGATGAAGGTCTCTGACCCGATCATCTTTGGCCACTGCGTCAAGGTCTTCTACAAGGATGTGATCGAGAAACACGCCGATACCATCACCGAGCTGGGGGTCGACTTCAACAATGGCGTCGGCGACCTCTACGCCAAGATCGAAGGCCTGCCGGCGGACAAAAAGGCCGAGATCGAGGCCGACATCGAGGCGCTCTATGCCGAGCGTCCAGCCATCGCCATGGTCAACTCCGACAAAGGCATCACCAACCTACATGTACCCAGCGATATAATCATCGACGCCTCGATGCCCGCCGCGATTCGCGCCTCAGGCCAGATGTGGGGTCCAGACGGCAAGCAGCATGACACCAAGTTCGTGATCCCGGACCACAGCTACGCCCCGCTCTACCAGGCCACCATCGAGAACTGCATCGCCAACGGCGCACTGGACCCGGCCACCATGGGCACGGTTCCCAATGTGGGTCTGATGGCAAAGAAGGCGGAGGAGTATGGGTCACACCCCACCACCTTCGAGGCCCCTGGCGACGGAATTATTCGTGTCGTTGACAGCAAGGGTCAAACCATCCACGAGCAGGCAGTCGAGGAAGGCGATATCTGGCGCATGGTGATGGTCAAAGACGCCCCGATTCAGGACTGGGTGAAACTGGCGGTGACCCGCGCACGAGCGACCGGTTGGCCGGCGATCTTCTGGCTCGACGATGACCGCGCCCACACTGCGGAACTCAAGAAAAAGGTTGAAAAATACCTGAAAGACCACGATACCGAGGGGCTGGATATCCGCATCATGGGCGTCTACGAGGCGGCGAAACTCTCCATTGAACGCATGCGGGCGGGAGAAAACACCATCTCCGTAACCGGCAACGTGCTGCGTGACTACAACACCGATCTCTATCCGATTCTCGAAGTCGGCACCAGCGCTAAGATGCTCTCCATCGTACCGCTGATGAACGGTGGTGGACTGTTTGAGACGGGAGCTGGCGGCTCAGCGCCCAAGCATGTCCAACAGTTCCAACAAGAGGGGCATCTCAGATGGGATTCCCTGGGCGAATTCCTGGCGCTGGCAGCATCCCTGGAACATCTGAGCACCGTATCCGGCAATAAGAAGGCCCAAATCTTGGCGGATACGCTGGACAAGGCGACCGGCGAGTTCCTCGACAACAACAAGTCACCGTCCCGCAAGGTGAATGAACTAGACAACCGGGGAAGCCACTTCTACCTCACCCTCTACTGGGCGCAGGCGCTGGCCGAGCAGACCGAGGACACAGAGCTTCAGGCGCGTTTTGCCACACTGGCGCAGCAGCTTGGAAACAATGAAGCAAAGATCATCGAAGAGCTGAATGCAGCCCAGGGGCAGCCTGTCGACATGGGCGGTTACTTTCGTCCAGATGCGGAAAAGATGCTAAACGCCATGCGGCCCAGTACCAGCTTCAATGCAGCACTGGATGCTCTTGGTTAAGGCAGCTGGAAAAATCAATCAGCCAAGATTGCGCCGGACAGGGTTTCGTATTCAAGGCTCGAAGAAGGCGAATAGTGGACGATTCAACCGACCAGCAATACAGGATACGAACTGGAGACAAACGGCAAGCGCTTTTACGAACGTGCGGCATCCGTGACCAACGACGAACTCGAAAAAGCCAAGCGCCCCGGCCGCCCTGCGTCCGGGCGCTTGGTGGCCGCGTTGGAGCACTGTGGAACCGGGGCGTGGCGTCCGACTCCCACACCCGGCTGGCGCACGCCGTGTCGCGGCCACCATTTCGCTGATTTGGGGCGCATAGAGGGTCCTACGCAACGACAAATCCACCTGGAGCGGATTTGGACCGTGCGGCGACCTCGACAGGGGGCGCATCATAAGCAACGGGGAAGAACGAAGCGAAGGGATCTGGACCGCTCTCCTGCTTTTGCAGCCGGGTCACCCATAATCCGGCAAGCGCCTAGGATCCCCTCGCTGGGATTTATCGGAATCAAAATTTATTGGCGCTGAATCAGACAATAATTGACATAAACCAAATTTAAGCACTCCAAAGGAGGAGCAAAATGAAGCCTTTGAATTTGACGGAGAAAATCCTGCTCGACCACTTGGTGGATGAGAATGAGCTGCCAGCGCCCGGCAGTGTCATCAAGATCAGGGTGGACGAGGCCTTCACACAGGACGCCACCGGCACCATGTGCATGCTGCAACTGGAGGCAATGGGCGTCAAACGGGTCAAGCCGCTCTCCGTCAACTTCGTCGACCACAGCATGTTGCAGGTCGGGTTTCGTAATCCGGACGACCACGAATATCTTAAGACGGTGGCCCAGAAGCTGGGTATCGTCTACTCCCCAGCGGGTACCGGCATCTGCCACTTTCTCAATATGGAGAACTTCGTCAAGCCTGGAATGACCGGCGTGGGCGCGGACAGCCACACCGTGAACGCCGGCGGCTGCGGTGCCATTTTCATGGGCGCCGGTGGTTACGACGTGGCCCTGGCCATGGCCACCGGCGAGTACAGCATGCCCATGCCAAAGGTGGTCAAAGTCAATCTGACCGGCGCTCTGAAGCCAGGCGCGATGGCTATGGACGTTATCCTGAAGATGTTGGAGATCAACGGCGTCAAGGGCGGCAAGGGCGTCATCTTCGAATATGCAGGTCCGGGCGTAGCCAGCCTCTCCCTCACCGAGCGCGCCACCATCACCAATATGGGCGCCGAGATGGGCGCCACCACCTCCATCTTCCCCAGCGACGAACGCACCCAGGAATTCCTGGAGAGCCGCGGACGCGGTCAAGACTACCAGCCCCTGGCGGCCGACGAGGGCGCCGAGTACGAGCGCGTCATCGACATCGACCTCTCCGCCCTGGAACCGTTGATCGCCATCTACCCCTCTCCCGGCAACGTGGAGAAGGTGGCGGACCGCGCCGGCACCAAGATCAACCAGGTCTCCGTAGGCAGCTGCACCAACAGCTCCTACGAGAACATCGCCTCCTTCGCCGAGTTGCTGAAGGGCAAGCGCGTCACCGTGGACACCCTGCTCTATCCCGGCTCCCGTGCCGTGGCCATGCAGTTGGCCGAGTCCGGTTACCTGACCTCCTTGTACGCCTCCGGCGTCCGCATCCAGGAGAACGGCTGCGGCGCCTGTATCGGTCAGGGCGGCTCCCCGGTGAGCAAGGGCATCTCCCTGCGCACCTTCAACCGCAACTTCCCCAAGCGTTCCGGCACCGCCGACGCCGAGGTCCATCTGGTCAGCCCACTGGTGGCGGCGGCCAGCGCCCTCGCCGGTGAGATTACCGTGCCCCAGGGAAATGTGGAGTTCAAACAGTCGCCGGCAATCCTCGACACCGACTCCTTCATCATGCCCCTGCCCCCAGCGGAGGCGGAGAAGGTGGAAGTCATCCGCGGCCCCAACATCATGGCTCTGCCGGACTTCGACCCCCTGCCCGACACCCTAAAAGGCGAGGTTCTGCTGAAACTCGGCGACAATATCAGCACCGACGACATCCAGCCCGCCGGCACCTTCCTTCCGCTGCGCTCCAACGTCAAGGAGTACGCCATGCAGGCCACCTTCAATCAGGTGGACCCGAGCTTCTCCACCCGTGCCTGTGAACACCGCGACGCCGGCGGTCACGGCATCATCGTCGGCGGCGAGAACTACGGCCAGGGCAGTTCCCGCGAGCATGCGGCGCTCTGCCCCCGCTGGCTGGGCGTACGCGCCGTGGTGGTCTCCCAATTCGCCCGCATCCACGTGGCCAACCTGGTCAACTTCGGCATTGTGCCCCTGACCTTTGCCAACGAGGCGGACTACGACAAGATCAAGCAGGGCGACACCGTCTCCATCGACGTCTCCGACCTGGAAGGGGATCTCTTCTTGGAGGTCAACGGCAAGCGGATCCCGCTGAATCCGGCCTTCGAGCCCGGTGACGTGGGCCCCCTAAAGGCCGGCGGCGCGCTGCCCTTATTCAAAATGACCTATAAAGGATAAGCAATCATGGCCATGAAGATTGGTATCCCAAAAGAGTGCCACGAAGGGGAGCAGCGGGTTGCCGCCACCCCCGAAACTGCCGAACGGCTCCGGAAACTGGGCTTCTCGGTGGCTATCGAAGCGGGCGCCGGAGCTGAAGCGAACTTCAGCGACGATGCCTACCGTGAGGCGGGTGTCGAAATCGTGGAGGACACCAAGACCCTGTGGGGCGAATCTGACATCGTGCTCAAGGTGCGCGCCCCGGAGATCGACCACCAAGCCTGCCGGGACGAAACTGAACTGTTGCGCGAGGGTGCCACCCTCATCAGCTTCATCTGGCCGGCACAGAACCCGGAACTGATGGAAAAGCTGAAGGCGCGCAAGGCGACAGTGCTGGCCATGGACAGCGTGCCCCGCATCTCCCGCGCCCAGAAGCTGGACGCCCTGAGCTCTATGGCCAACATCGCCGGCTACCGCGCCGTGGTGGAGGCCGCCAACAACTTCGGACGCTTCTTCACCGGCCAGATCACTGCCGCAGGCAAGGTACCACCGGCCAAGGTTTTGGTCATCGGTGCCGGCGTGGCCGGTCTAGCCGCCATCGGCGCGGCTGGCTCCATGGGCGCCATCGTGCGCGCCTTCGACACCCGCCCCGAGGTTAAAGAGCAGGTGGAAAGCATGGGCGCCGAGTTCCTGATGCTGGACTTCGAAGAGGAGGAGGATGGTTCCCCGGGCACCGGTTACGCCAAGACCATGAGCAAGGAATTCATCGAGGCGGAGATGAAACTATTCGCCGAGCAGGCGATGGATGTGGACATCATCATCACCACTGCCCTGATTCCCGGTAAACCGGCTCCCGAACTGATCACCGCTGGCATGGTGGAATCGATGCACGACGGCAGCGTGATCGTGGATCTGGCCGCCGAGCAAGGCGGTAACTGCGCCCTGACCGAACCGGGCAAGGTGACCGTGAAACACGGCGTCACCATTATCGGGTACACCGATCTGCCCAGCCGTTTGGCCGCTCAGTCCAGCCAGCTCTATGGCACCAATCTGCGTCACTTGCTGACCGATCTGACTCCGGAGAAGGATGGTGAGATCGTGGTGGATATGGATGACGACGTGATCCGCGGCACCACCGTGATCAAGGAGGGTGAGATCACCTGGCCGCCCCCGCCGATCCAGGTCTCTGCTGCCCCGGCCAAGCCGGCAACGGCCGCTGCCGCGCCTCCGGTGGAGAAGGAGAAAGAGAAGAAGAGCAGCCTGGGCGGCGCCATCGGTCTTGCCGTCGGCGGCCTACTGCTGGCGGGACTGGGCCAAGTAGCGCCCGCGGCTTTCCTGAGCCACTTTACCGTCTTCGTGCTGGCCTGCTTCGTGGGCTACATGGTGATCTGGAATGTGACTCCAGCCCTGCATACACCTCTCATGAGCGTGACCAACGCCATCAGCGGCATCATCGTCATCGGCGCCCTGGTGCAGGTATCCAGTTCGGATGCACTGGTATGGATATTGGGCGCGGTTGCCATTCTCATCGCGACCATCAACGTGTTCGGTGGGTTCTTCGTATCCCAACGGATGCTGCAGATGTTCCGCAAATAAAGGGGTTTGGAAATGACTGAAGGCGTTTTAACGACGGCCTATCTGGCCACAAGCATCCTGTTCATCCTAGCCCTGAGTGGTTTGAGCAACCAGGAGACCGCCCGCCGCGGCAATATCTACGGCATCATCGGCATGCTGATCGCACTGACTGCCACCATCGCGGGCGCCCAGGTCACAAGTTACGGCGTCCTGGCGGTCTGCATGAGCATCGGTGCCGTCATCGGCATCATCGTGGCGGCACGGGTACAGATGACTGCCATGCCGGAACTGGTCGCCATCCTGCACAGTTTCGTCGGTCTGGCAGCGGTGCTGGTGGGATTCGCCAGCTACCTGGACCCCACCCTCCACTATACCGGGGTCGAGCGGACCATCCATGATGTGGAGATCTTTCTCGGGGTGCTCATTGGTGCGGTGACCTTCACAGGTTCCGTTATCGCCTTTGGCAAATTGAGCGCGAAAATCACCAGCAAGCCACTGTATCTGCCGGCCCGCCACTGGCTCAACCTGGGTCTGGGACTGCTCTGCGTCTGGCTGGGTGTCGAATTCGTGGGGGCGGAAACCGCCGCAGCCGGCACTATCCCCCTGGTGATCATGACCCTCATCGCCTTTGCCTTCGGGGTCCATATGGTGATGGCCATCGGTGGAGCGGACATGCCGGTGGTGATCTCGATGCTCAACAGCTATTCGGGCTGGGCGGCAGCGGCTACTGGCTTCATGCTGTCCAACGACCTGCTAATCGTCACTGGCGCACTGGTAGGCTCCAGCGGCGCCATCCTCTCCTACATCATGTGCCGCGCCATGAACCGGCAATTCCTCAGCGTCATCGCCGGCGGTTTCGGTGCGGCAGAAGGGACGGCTGCCACCAGCGGCGAAGTGCATCAGGGAGAGGTAGTGCCCGTCCTGGCAGACGAAACAGCGGAAATGCTCAAAAACGCGAAGAGTGTCGTCGTGGTGCCGGGGTATGGCATGGCTGTGGCCCAGGCCCAGCACGCTGTCTGTGAGATTACCAAGAAGCTGCGGGCCAAGGGTGTCAATGTGCGTTTTGCTATCCACCCGGTGGCGGGGCGTATGCCAGGCCATATGAATGTCCTGTTGGCCGAGGCAAAAGTGCCCTACGACATCGTCCTAGAGATGGATGAGATCAACGACGATCTGCCCGATACAGATGCGGTACTGGTCATAGGCGCCAACGACATCGTCAATCCCAGTGCGCAGGATGATCCGAGCAGCCCCATCGCCGGCATGCCGGTACTGGAAGTCTGGAAAGCGGGCACGACCGTTGTTATGAAGCGCAGCATGGCCACGGGCTACGCCGGGGTACAGAATCCTCTGTTCTTCAAGGACAACACGCGCATGTTGTTCGGCGATGCAAAAGCAAGTGTAGAGGCCATTCTGGCCAATATCTAAACGGCAGATGTCAGTCGCGGGGGAATTCGTGAGCATTCCCCCGTGACGATATCAGTTCGGAAATTCGGGATGCGATCCCTTGATCATTCATCCTGTTCTGCAAGGAGATCCTGATGGCAAAAGCCCCCGTTCGAGTCGCCCTTACCGGTGCCGCAGGCCAGATCGGTTACGCACTGCTGTTCCGCATCGCCGCCGGCGAGATGCTGGGCAAGGACCAGCCCGTCATCCTGCAATTACTGGAAGTGCCGCACGAACGCGCCCAGCAGGCCCTCAAGGGCGTCATGATGGAATTGGAGGACTGCGCTTTCCCGTTGCTGGCAGATATTATCGGTACCGATAATCCCAAAACCGCTTTCAAGGACGCCGACCATGCCCTACTGGTCGGTGCCCTGCCGCGTGGCCCCGGCATGGAGCGCAAGGATCTACTGCTGAAAAACGCCAAGATCTTCATCGAGCAAGGCAGAGCGCTGGAGGAGGCGGCGTCCCGCGACATCCATGTGACCATCGTCGGCAATCCCGCAAACACCAACGCCCTGATCGTCATGAACACGGCAAGGAGCCTGCCGCGGGAAAACTTCAGCTCGATGATGCGCCTGGATCACCACCGAGCCATCTCCATGCTCGCCAGCAAGGTCGGCGAGCCGGTGGACTCCGTAGAGCAGATGGTAGTCTGGGGCAACCACTCTCCATCCATGTATCCCGACATCCGTTTCGCTAGCGTCGCCGGCCGGGAAGCATCCAAGCGGATCGACGAAGCGTGGTACAGAAACGAGTTCATTCCGAAGGTCGGCCAGCGGGGGGCCGCCGTCATCAAGGCGCGCGGACTCTCCTCCGCCGCTTCGGCCGCCAACGCCATCATCGCCCACACACGCGACTGGGCGCTGGGCTCCTCAGGCCGTTGGGTGACCATGGGCGTCGTCTCCGATGGCTCTTACGGCATCCCTGAGGGTCTGGTCTTCGGCATGCCCTGCATTTGCGAGCAGGGCAAATGGGAGGTGGTGAAAGGTCTCGACATCGACCCCTTCTCCCGCCAGATGATGGATCGATCACTGGCCGAGCTCCAGGAGGAGCGTCGCACCGTCCATGGCGAATTGCAGATTATCGTCTGAATATGAACACTTAGCCGGTCTTGTTTCCGAAGGCAACCTTCCCTACTAGTACCCCGCCATGCAAAATCTGCTGGTGTTGCTCGCCCATCTCTTTTGCAACGCTCACCAATCTCCTCGGACCTGACGGGGCCAAGGCCATCGTTGCCGACAGCCTTCTCAGAAACAGCAGCACCTGGAGGCAGTAGCAACAGAAAGGCGGCGTCCCTCAGCTGAGTCGACGCCAGAGAGGGGCGCAGCACTCAACCTCGCCTGTTCGGAAGAGCGCCTAAACCGGCGCAGCTAGCGCGACAGCCGGCCAAAGAACTCACGCCGTGAGAGCTCTTTCTGCCAGGGGCAGTCGCGCTGCAGCTTTTTCATGTTCTGGTCACGGGTGGTGATCACCTCGTTCCACGCCTCGAACACCGCCTCGGCGGAGTCGTACTGCAGCATGTTGAGGGCGATGGGCTGCAGCAGATAGTGGCCGAGTTGTGGATGGTAGTTGAGGTGGGCGCGCTGGTTCTGTCCAAGCATCGCCAGTTCGACTGCCGGACCCAGCAACTGGTACTCCGTCTCCTCCAGCTGTTGCTGCTGCCAATCCGCCGGGATCGGAATGCCGGGATCAGAGCGCGGAAAGATCAGCCGCGACAGCATCCAGGGGGTGAGGATCAGCAGCAACCGCCAATCGTCTAGCTCGCGGTAGGCACGCAGCTGGATGCCAAGCTGGTGGTTGAGCATCAGCTCATCGGCGAAGTGTTCCTGGTAGATCGTCTGATGGGCATCGATCACCGCCTGCAGAAACGGCGTTTCCTCCAACTGCACACCGGACAGCAGCCAACCTGGGTCACTCATGACCAGCCCTATCCGCGCTCAATCCGAGCAGTTGCAGGCCCAGTGCCCGATAGAGCGCCAGCTCGCTCTGCTGGCTCAGATCGTTCGCGAAATCGGCCAGCCAGCGGCTGAGGTGCTCGTCCCAGAGACGCTGTCGCAACTCCGGTCGTTGCTGCCCATCCTCCAGCAGCGCCGCGCACTCCAGCATCACTCCCAGGTAGTCGGCGGGCATCTCACTGGAGCGCATCCCCAGCTGCGCGTAGAGCCGCTCCAGCTTCGCCACCGTCGGCCCCTGCATGGTGCCGCTGCGGTAGGCCGATTCGTAGGGGGGACAGGCGGTCTTGGGGAAACCACTGATAAACAGCCGGGTGTATTCGCCCTGCCACTGCTCTAGCGGGGTGCTACCCAGCTCCTCCGCCGCTTCTGCGAGCCAGGGGTGCTGTTCGGCCAGGCCCTGGATGATCTCCCGCGCATCCTGGTCGGGCATGGAGAGCAGCCCGGCCAAGAGCCGCAGCTGCTCGCCCGATCGTCTCATTTCATCACCAGGGATAGGCATAGACACCTGCATACATGAAGTAGTGGCGCAGCAGATAACCGCCGATCAGCACCAGCACCGAGGCAGTGATGATCGGCAGATGGCTGGCCCACCCCTTGAGCACCCCACGCAGCTCCAGAAAGAAGGGCACGATCAGGCCGAAGCCGATGAAGCCGATCAACCAACCCAAGTCGTTCCACAGCAGCCGCGCCGAGTGCATCGCCGACTCGTTGCCAGACGACATGTAGTGGTAGAAGGAGAACAGGATCACCAGTTCGGCGCTGATCAGGATCAGATCGACCCGCTCGTAGAAGTGGCGGATATGCTCGTCCTCCTCACGCTTGATGATGGTGTACATGATCAGCAGCAAGAAGGCCATCGCGGTGGAGAAGGCCGACACGGTAAACAGCAGCGGCACACCGGGGTTGTGCCAGAGCGCTACCGCCGGGAAGGATTGCAGTAGCAGGCCAGTATAGACCGCCACGCCGACACCGTTGATGGTGGCCATCCAGCCCACCACCTTGCGGAAGCGGCTCGACAGCTCGGCGATCTTCTTCACCAGCGCCAAATCGAGCAACTTGCCGACTACCGGCATCTTGTCGAACAACGGCGTCAGATACATATAGGGCAGCGCGTAGATCACTCCCCAGAACATCATCCAGACGATAAACTGGGTGCCCCAGGCGATCCATGCATCCGGTTTGGTGAAGAGGATCATCGGGTTGAGCACATAGATCACTGCCCTGTAGTCGAGCAGATGGATGAACAGCATCAGGGAGCCCAGACTCAACAGCACAATGCCGGAAAAGGCACCCCAGAGTACCAGGTCGCGGTGCGCCTTGAGGTACATGTCGGTGAGGAAGGTCACCGCCAGGGTGGCCGCACCAAGTCCGCCAAAGTAGAGGTAGATGGCAATCCACCAGGTCCAGATATCCTGGGTGTAGAAGTTCATGGTGGCGTCCATCTCAACCCCTCCTCTTCATATCGTCGATGTAGTAGACGTTGGGCCGGGTGCCCAGGTGTGGCATCAGTGGTCGAGCTACGCCGCTGGCGACCATCTGGGTGACCGGATCCTCCGGGTTGTCGAGATCGCCAAACATGCGTGCCGAGCCGACACAGGTCTCCACGCAGGCCGGTTGCAGCCCCTCCTTGACCCGATGTTCGCAGAAGGTGCACTTGTCGACACTGGGCCGTTCACGGCGATAGGCTTCGCCGTAGAACGCTTTGCCCTTCTCCACATCGTCGTAGGTGACGGCGCGGCGGGCGTCATAGGGGCAGGCCATGGCGCAGGCACGACAACCCATGCAGAGATCCTCGTCCACCATAACGATGCCGTTATCCATCTTGTAGGTAGCACCAGTGGGACAGACGCTCATGCAGGGCGGATTGTCACAGTGGTTGCAGAGCCGCGGAAAGAAGCGGCGATGCACGTCGGAACCGCTGCCGATCTCAGTGTCGTGCACATGGGTGCGCCATTCATCTTTCCAAACCGCTGTCTGGTTCTCGATGGCACAGGCGGCCATGCAGGCGTTGCAGCCGACGCAGGTATTCAGGTCTATGACCATTGCATAGTGAGTCATTGTTGTTAGCCTCCGTTACGCCTTCTGCACACGCAGGGTGAATTCCTGGGACTTGAAGCCCGCCACCACCGGTTCCACCTGGTAGGGGATCAGCTTATTGGTGGCGGTGCCCTCACCCTGGATCTGGGTCAACGCCGGGTTCTCCACGCCAAATGAGGAGTAGATGAAGAGCGTGTCAGGCCGGATCAGCCGGGTCAGGTAGGCATTGCCCTCGGCGCGCTGACCACTCAGGCTGTTGCTCAGGATGATGCGCTCGCCCTGGCCGATGCCGAGCGCCTCGGCTCGTTCCGGGTGGATCCAGACGTGTTTGTAGATATCGTTCTTGAAGCGGTTGATCGCCGCCAGTACCGGATTGTTGCTGTTGGTGGAGCCGTGTGAGACGGTCGGCGTCTTACCGTAGGTGAAGTAGAACTCATCCTCCGCCAGCGGCTCGTGCATGTTGCGACCGGTGCGACAGCTGATCGGCACATTGGTGGCCAGCGGGCTGAAGTTGGGTTCTGTTCGCCCGGCGGAACGCAGTGAGTACATGAGACCGGAGAAGAACTCGATACGACCCGAGTCAGTGGGCACCGGCATCTTGCGCGGCATGCCCGCGTGCTCGATCAGATGCACCTTGTCCTCCTCATGGTAGACCCCCCTAGTGCGCAGGGTGTGATCCAACTCCGCCGCCGACTTGTGGATCTTCTTCGCTGCCTGCTCAAAGGCGACACGACGACAGGCGGCGAGAAAGCTCCCCTTTTTGTGGATCTGCCTGGTCTCCTCCCAGTGCGCCTTTACCGGCAGCTTGGACAGCCCGGTGAGGGTCTCAATCCAGTCGAGGAAACTCTCAGTCTCGCCGGAGATGATCTCAGTCAGCTTATAGAGCATGTCCGGGGTCTCTTCGGTGTCGTAGAGTGGGTCGATCGCCGCATAACGAGTGGTCAGCGCCAGATCCTGGTTAACCCCGTTTCCGTAGACCGCCGGCTCATCTCGCTCCAGATAAGTCGTATTGGGCAGGATCACATCGGCATAGGCAGCGGTATCCGAGGGCAGCACGTCGATCACCACCACCAGCTCCATATTCTCGTGGCTTAGACACTCCTTCCAGTAGGTATCGGGGTAGTAGTGGCGCACCGGGTTGGCGGCGTTGATGATGGTGGCACGAGTCAGGTAGGGCTCACCGTTGAAGTTGACCTTGCCCTCTATCGACTCACGGAAACCGGTGTCGGTCATCACCGGCAGCGCGATGCTCTGCTCCCCCGCCTCCTTCTGTTGCGCGGCCCAGGCCCAGGTCCAGCCTGGCTTGCCGTGGGAGAAGTTTTCCCCCTTGGAGACCGCGCCGATCACCATCTTGGCGAAGTGCATGCCAGCCAGATTGGCCATCGGCGCGGCGATCTCATGGCCCGCATCGTAGGCCTTGAACATCTCCTTGGCCTTGTGGCGATACTCGGCGGCCTGGATCCAACCGCCGATGGTGTCGATGCCACCGGTCAGGGCCTGAATCATCGCCTGCACCCGACGCAGCATCATGATGTTGCCAAAGCGGGCACCGTGCCAACCAGGATCGATGATGGCGGGTCGGCTGGTGCCGAACTCCCGGGCGATACGCTCGATGGTCTCAGCTTTGATGCCGGTGGAGACAGCGGCCCACTCCGGGGTGTACTCGTGCAACTCCTCCAGCTGGGCCTGAAACACGGTCTGTACCGCCTTACCGTCCACCTGCAGGCCTTCCGGGGCCTTGAGGTCAGGGCAGAAGGTCCGCCCCTCGATATCGGTGCGGTTGTCGTTGCTGAACTTCTTCAGCGTACGCAGCTCGCGGGTACCCTCCATCACCACCTGCGGCCGACCTTCATCATCCACCAGCGGCTGCCACTCTCCGGCATCGTCCCGATAGAGCAGGAACGGCATATTAGTGTGACGCTTAAGGAAGGGCGCATCGTAGTAGCCCTCCTCCATCATCACCCGCATCATCGCCAGCAGGAAGGGCAGATCGGTGCCGGGGCGAATCGCGATCCACTCATCCGCCTTGGCAGCAGTCTCTGAGCGGCGCGGATCGAGCGCCACCACCTTGGCGCCGTTTTTGCAGCCCTGGGCGAAACGCACCATACGGCAGGTGGAAACGGCACCGATCGAGGCATTATTCGCCACGAACAGGATGTAACGAGCGTTATCGAAGTCGGGCAGGATCTCGTCGTGGATGTTGAAGTTGCCGGTGACCGAGTCGGTGCCCAGGTGACCGGTGGTGACGCAGTGCTGCATCGGTGATGCGATGATATTGGGGATGCCGTTGGCCATGGCGAATGGTACCGCCCAGTTCATATAGAAGACGCAGGAGGTCCAGCCCCCCACCATGGTCCACTCCCAGTTTTTGATATCCGCATTGGTCTTCTTCTGCGCGATGTAGTCCCAGGCCTCTTCCCAGCTGGCGGCGCGAAACTTGTACTCACCCCGCTTGCTCCCCTCAACCCGGATCAACGGCGTCTTGATGCGGTCGGTATCGTAGATCTGGCGCAGCCCCGACTGACCGCGGGCGCAGATTTTGCCCCGATTGAGGGTCGAATCGGGATTGCCGGCCAGCTTGACGATACGTTTGCTGGCACCACGCTTCTCGGTCTTCACCTTGAGGTTGCAGAGCGAAGAGCAGAAGTTGCAGATGCTGTGGGTGATCTCGGTCTCGACTTCACCGTCCTCACTGGCGGCCTGGCTCACCAACCCGGCGACTGGAGAAAGCAACCCGACACCCGCGCCACCGGCGCTCGCTTTGAGAAATGAACGCCGCGAAAGGCGTGGGATCTTCCAACCCATATTCAGTACTCCGTCAGCGTTTGATACTCCGGCGATGAAGCTACCGGGAGAGAGCAGTGCTGTTATTCGTTATCTTTAGGTATCTCTGGATGGACCTGCTCGAGCAGACGCCTTCAGAGCCCCCTTAACGCACCACATACTGAGGATTTTTATTTCCACACTGTTTCCATGTCCATCGATAACCGAGGACTCATTGATTCAGATCATAATGTTTTCCAGATATAGATAGTGGTTTACCCCTATATAGGTAGAAGTTTCCTATTATCCCTATCCAGGGTGGAATGGTTGTTTTTTTATGCCAAACAGAGGAAAAAACCAGCATGCTCGCTGGAAGCGGCAAAACGAAACGCTATGATGGGCGCTCCACTCTCAACCCGGACAATCGAAATGGCTTCCCAACCCTTCAAAAAAATGGCACACGGATTGACCATCACCATGCTCGGAATCTGGGGTGTAATACTGATTGTTGCCCCGCAGGAGGTGGCCGGACTGTTCAGTACCGAACCGCTCAACCATGCCTTTGCCGGCATGATGGGCGCCGCCCTGCTCGGCCTGGCATTGATCTCGTTTGCCAGTATCAGCCACTGGATCAGTGCACCTCGGGCACTGGGGCTTGCAATAGGGATTCTGGTGGTGGAAACCACCTACCTGATGCTCGGCACCGGTTTTATGCTGGTGACGCCGCTGACCACCCTCAGCCTGGTGACTGCAGCGGCGATCAGCTTCTTTCTGCTAATCTGAGCTGGATCGCATCAGACAGCACCAGCCGGCGGCCGAAAACTGTGTTGCATGCAAGAGATTGCAACAGTTGCAGGCCAAGCTAGAGAAGCTCCGACCACCCCCCAGTCACCAAGCGGATCCTGCACTAGATCGGCCTGGTAGTAGCGTCGGTTGTCTGGATTGACCCACCGCCACATGGCTTCATCTACAGCGAGCTCAATAGCCGCATACCCTGCTGCACCACACGACCAGTTCAATCCCTCATGGGATCACCTGGTAGAGCATCAGGTAGCGCGCCCCACAGATAGATACCGGAAACCCGCAGCGAGGCCTGGTCGGCTTGTCTCAGCTCCGGGTTCTCAGCAAGCAGAGATCTGCAGCAGCCGGGTTGGCTTGGGCGATGTAGAGCCAGAGGTCGATCAGATCCCCCCCCCTAAAGCGAGGATTAAGTGTACAGCGATGAATAGCGCTCACCTATATCCGGACAGCTGTCGCGAGAGAGGGTAGAGAGCAAGCTGGTCTTATATTTGGAGAAGCTGCGCCGATAGAGCTGGAAGTGGTGGGTAAGATCAAGCACCCAGGTGGGAACTTGGGTGGGGTGGCACTTGATTTCCAGGATCACGCTGTTGCCTGGGTCACCACCCCAATCGTAGATGGTCTCATCATCATACGGGACCATTCGGTGAGGGTCTGGCAGTAGATTATACGCCTCCTGATAGTAGCAGCGCATATCCATATCCATGGTCACTCGGGCGTAATCATCCACGACAGAGGCAAACGCGCGCCGACGGTACTGGGTGAGAATCTTTGGCTCAGCCGCGTAACTGGTGGCCAGTCGCAGGAACAGGGACTTATTGTCGCTATCGAGGCTCGTTTCATCCTCCCGGATCTGGTAAGCCGGATCGTTGAGAATCCCAGGCCACTCCCCCTCGCTCAGGGTAGCTCTGTACTTGATAACAACATTGGCCTTTTTCTGTTTAATCTCCAGAAAATAGGGGGGCAGCGCATCCCAGCCATAGGAACGGACACGCATATTGAAGCGGTTGTCCTTACCGTACATGCGGTTGCGCAGAAACAGGAAGTTGGGGGAATCAAAGTAGAGACTGTTGACCCGATAGAAGTTGTCCTCAGCTGCCTCCGAGTGACGATCCAACCCACAGTAGGCCAACACATAGTCAGAGACCGGCTCCACCAGACAGGAGGGAATCACATACTTTAGTTCGTAGCGTTCCAGACGTGGTGGCAGCTGCGCATCGATACTCATGGCACCCCCTATAGCTGATCGTCTTGTTTGCTCAGATGATTCTTCAATGGCAGACGGGCCAGCTGCCCGCTGAGGTGCAACAGATCCACATAGCGCTCCAGGATCTGCTGGCGGATCTTCGCCTCCTCCAGCTTCCACTGCAGACGATCTTCGAAGATACGATAGATCATCAACGAACTAGCGAGATCATCCCCAATACCGTCCAACTCCTGCAGGCGATCCATCACCAAGCCATAAGCCTGCTGCAGCTCCTGCAGTTCGACCCTGACCATGTGCAGTTGCTGCGGTAGCTCCTGCTGCAATAACTGCTGCTCACGGCGGGCGCTGTTCAATCGGGTACGGGCCTCGGCCAACCCTGGATCAGCAGCAGTGCCCAAGGGAATCTTGATGCCCAGGCCGATAGAGTAGGAGCGGGAGTTCTCCTTGGCAGCATCATAACCAAGATCAAAAAAGCTGAACTGTAGGCCCTGCTTAGCGCGTTGCTTCGTCAGCTGCGTCTCCGCCACCTGCACCGCACTGAGTTTACTTGTCAACAGGGGGTTTGCCTGTGCTGCTTCATCCAGCTGCGGCATCTCGTCAATGGCCTGCATCACTCCAGCCACACTCTTGAGCCAGCTGTCGTCCAGCTTTTCTTCGATGCTCACACCCTGCTGGCGCAGCGCTTCCTGTTGGGTCTTCAAGGCACGTTGCAGTCGCATCTGCTGCAGGCGTGCCTGGGCCAGATCCTGATCGCTCTCCAGCAGCTTGGCGAAACGAAACTCCTGGCTTTCTGAAAGGCTCTGATAGGCGCTGATCCGCTCCTTCAGCAAGGTGATACGCCGCTCCTGCAGATCTCTTTCCCGGCTCAACCGCATCGTCTCCAACAGTTGCCGGTAGCGTTCGCGCAGCGCCTCACTCAACAGGCTGCGGTAACGTGCCTCCAGCATCGTCTCGCGTGCCTGCCACTGCTGTGTCTCCGCCTGCATACGGGAAAACGACCGGGGGTGCAGGCGCACGACATAGTCACCCTCCGACACGCCTCCATTATCGAACTCCATACGCAGTTCCACGTCCTCCAGTGGCATAGAGGCTGGCTTGAGTGAAGCCATGCCACGCCAGCTCTCCTCTACATCCAGCACCTCTACCCCCTCGCGAGCAGCAAGGAGAAATGCATTAATATCCGGCGGGGAGGCATGCACTCCCAGGCTGGCAAAGCACACCGAACAGATCACCGAAAAATGCCAGCATAAGCGAAGGTAACAACCATTTTTCTGAGGCACCCGCATGCTCAAGTACCCTGTGAGTAGTGTGTAAAATGTGAATTGGCCTTGCCTTCTCCATCGAACACGATCAGAAAACGGTCACGTGCGGAGTTATAAGCCAGCCCCTCGGCTCTGTTACCGGTAAAATTCCTGAGAACCATTAACTCGTTCGACTCTGGATCGAAGCGCCACAGGGTACTGTTATCACGCTCGCCACGCCTGGAGTGGGTCAACAGATACAACTTGTCGTGTAGATAGAGCGCATCGGTGACCTGCGCAAAGGCTCCAGTGACTGGGTCGCGGAACGGCACCCTGCGCCAAATCGCAACATTCTCCGGCGCCAACTGCTGGGTGGCGAACAGGGTATCCAGCTCGCGAATCACCAAAAACACCACTTTGCCATCCCCATCTATCGGGGATTTGAAGCCCAAAACCAACTCACCTTCCCGGGGAAGAAACATCGCCTCGACATCCATACTCTTCTCCACCAAAGCACGACGCAGGTAGAGAGCCCACTCCGCATCCCCTCCCTGTTGTGCGGCCTGTGCAAGCACATCATTCAATAGCACCTCGGCATCCAGGCTCAACACCTTGCCGCGGCGCACCAAACGCAACAGTTTATTACCACGGGGGTTTATCTCGCCCTTCTTGCTGTAGAACTGGGAGCTGGCGATGTAGATAAAGCGGCGATCTGAAGCGATCGACTCCATGTCATCGATCTTTGTCTCCCCCACCAGCTGCAGATCCTCTTCGATCTTGCCCTGGGGCGTCACCAGATGAAGCAGCGGACGGTTCGCCTTACTCTCATCGCTGATAACAAGATAACGGTCGATGTCCGACAGGTAGAGGGCACCGGAAGCCTCTACCGTCTGAGCCAGGCGTGTCGAGTCTTTATAGACAAGCTCTTGCGGATCCGATGATATAAACGGCAAAAACGGACTGGCGATGGCGATCCACGGATTGCGCTCCCGCTGTGCGGACACCACCACCTTCTCACCCAGCAGAAGGGGGTTTTTCTGACCGATGCTGACCAGCACCTCGCGCCCCCAGGCCGCAATGTTCTGGTGGCGCTTGAGGCGATCGGGGTACTCGACAATGCGCGACCCCACACTCTTGACGTACCCCGCCATAGGTTCATCGCTGTTGGAGGCCGGACTAATCCACACCTGCTGACCCACATGGACGTTATTAAACACGTCCTCGTGAATATAGCCCTTGATATAGGAAGGGGTCTTGCCATGCAGCGTGATCACCGGTTTGAATGGTGCGACGTCCTCACCCTCGCGAAACAAAACCGAGCCGACCATGCCGTCAAAAGGTGAGTGGATGAAGAGTTCGGACTTCGCCGCATCCAGGGAGCGGCGCTTAGCCTTGAGCTTCTCGATCTTGGCATCCAGAGGATCACGCCCCTGCAACTGACCCCGCAGATTATCCATTTTTGGCTTCAGCGACTGAAGCAGATGTGCGCGCTTCTCTTTGAGCCCTGCAATTTTTAAACGCAGTGGACTGCTGGCCTCTTCGCCGGATTTTGATTTTAGATATCTCTCCTCACCCACCAACTTGCGGTTGATACTGTATTGCGACTCCAGTTCGCGGATCTGGTAGTCGATCTCCACCAGCTCTGCCGCCTGCTGCGCACGCAGGCTCTGCAACTCTGACTTGAGCTTCTCATGACGCAGAGAACGCTCCGCACTGAGTACATCGATTTGATAGTCGGCCATGGCAATCTTGGTGAGCAGATCAGCGCGCATCAGCTCCGCCACCAAATCTCCCTGCTTGACCTCTTGACCGGGCACCACATGCAGCCGGCGTATTGCCACCGGATACTGGAAGCTGATCACCTGCTCACGGCTCTCAGCGATGCCAAAAAACTGGGTGGTCTCGCCACGGTAGAGCAGTGTCATCAGCACCACCGCCAGTAAGGTGAAGCTCCAGGAGAAGAAGAGTTTCTTATTGCCACTCATAACTCGACCGTCGCCTCCTGCATGTAGAAACTCACGCCCATGATGCTATCGATCGCCTTCAGTTCATGTACGAAGTCATCTCGATCCTTGCCACGCCTGAGCTTCACCTGGTAGGCGTAATCCAGGCGGCTCCCCTGTGACATGTCCCGCAGAGTGATTAGGGTGAAACGCTTGCAGAAGTGTGCCAGCACATCCTCCAGGCGACGCTTGCTCTCAGAGTGATTCTCCAAGCTGAAACGCACCATGCCATCGAACAGGGAGGTCTGGCCAAATGGGGACCAATAGAGTAGGAACGCCACCAAACAGAAACCGAGGGTGCCGACGATGGCAATGCTGAAGCCGTACACACCATTGGCCACCCCCACCGACAGCGAGGCAAAGATAAACACAATGTCACGGGGATCTTTAAAATTGGTGCGGAAACGGATGATAGCCATGGCAGCCATAATCCCCAGACCCCGCGCCAGGCTATCACCCACCGCCTGCATTACAGTGGCCGCGACGATAGAGATCAGTATCAATGTCTGCGCATAGTTGCGCGAATAGGAGAGGCCCCGATAGGTCTTCTCGTAGGTGACCGCCACCAGCGTAGACAATACAAATGACAACAACACCACATAGATCAACGTGACCACTGTGGCATTTTCTGAAAACGTCTGAACGGTGATGAAATCCAGCATAACGCCCCCCCTGAATACGTGAAAAGCAGCAGAGAGATAGGCACCTACTCACCTGCAACAACACAAGTTCCGCTTTAGTGTTATTGCTCGCCCTCACCCATCGGCTCCATCTTTATTTGCGCCTTCCTTGAAAAAAATCAGGACTGTCTCTCCCGCCCCTCTAAGGGGCTGAATAAATTCATCCTGGATTCCTCATAGCAGACTGCGATGCCAACCTGGTTTGCCTCCTACCCCAAAATCCATGGTGTAACACCATCGAACTGCGGGGCCATCCCTGGCCCACGGAAATCTCTAATTCAACCAGAGCTCCCAGCTCACCGCCGCGCCGGCACTATTTTCTGTTATGGAATGAAGCCTTCCGCAGCCAGCTGGCTGCGCAACTCGGCAGCATTGCCGCCCAGGATGTCATAGATCTTGTCGACCTCCTGCTGCCAGGCCCCATCACGGGTGCGCGGCGCGTTCGGATCCACCGCATCACCCCAGCGCGCCGACTCACCAATCACCGCCTCGCGCACAAAGTTGGTGAGAGTCATCCAGCGCGCCCGGGCCACTGTATCGTCCAGCACCCCACCCGGCCCCGTCAGCTCATCGACCCGCGTGGAAAAGCGCGCCATGAAATCCGCATTCTGCCGTGCCGCATGCCAGATACGGGCGATCACAAACGCATCACCCACGCTGTTGACATCCTCCGAACTGAGAAACGCCGGATGGATCTTGGCCTTCCCGCTGGGATTGCCAAAGTCCTGTGGTGTATCCCAGGCGGCCTCGCCGTCCCAGGCGAAATACATCAGTCCGGTGGTATCCTCCGGCGCAGTCTCATTACGATTGCCTGCATACCAATTGTTATCCGGCCAGTCGTTGGTCGCCGACCACCAACTCACCAGCAGGTAGTCGATGAACGGATCCACCTCGAGGTAGTCCTGCAGCTCCGCATAGTTGAACGGATCGCTCATATCACGGTAGATCAGGGTCTCGGTCAGGTAGTTGTAGCGGGTCGGATCGCCCGATAAGGGTGGCGCGTTGTCGTGTACTAGACCATGATTGGCGGCGAACCAGTGCTCATCTGCGCCACCGAAGTAACTGGAGAGGAAATGCTTATCCGCCCGCTCAGTGGCGTTGTAGAGCCCCCAGTAGAGACCGTTGATATAGAGATGCACGTAGGTACCCCGCATACCATGGCCACTCGCCGCGATCTGTGTGTCGCGGTAGAACTGATCGACCGTATAGGTGGTCTCATCCGGATGCCAGCTGCGTGCCCAGCTGCGATTGTTGCCAGCGCGCAGGATCAGCTTGTCGTACTTTCCGTCTGCAGTTGCACCGTTCAACGGCGCCCGATTGAGTAGGTCGGATTTGAACTTGGCGTCGCCATAGAGAGCTCGAAAATTGAGCCGCAGCGAACGTTTTAGGCGGTTATGCGAGTGGGATTGGATGCCCGCATTGGCCTGATGGCTGGCCCCCGGATCATCCGCATAGAGGATCTCCAGCGAAACCGCCTTCTCGATATCTTCGGTCTCATAGAAGCCTGAACCACCAAAGATATCCGTCGGGTCTATCGAGATAGACATGCTCGGCACCGCACGCATCGCTGCGATCATCGAACCACTGTAGTTCGGATCGTCGACGATATCCGGATCCATCTCGTAGTCGTGAACCGCCGCACCCTGACCCAGGCTGTAGCTGTTATTGGGATAACCCGGCACTGTTGCCGGTTGGCGGATCACATCCTCCAGGAACAGGTAGCTGTGACTCTGCACGCGTCCGACAATCACACCCGAGCTGAAGCCAGCCACCCGCAGCACCGTGGTGGTGGTGATATCCACCGCTCCGGTATAGTCCAGCCCGTTGCTCAAGGTCGGCTCACTGCCATCGGTGGTGTAACGTACCAGCTCCACCGAATCATCACTGCTGACTGTGACCTGGAACGGCGCATCGTAGAAACCGCGCTCCACGCTCAGACTCAGCGGCTCACCACTGCTGCCGCCTGAGCCGTTGGCCTCACCTGGCGTAGGCATCAGAAAGAAGGCCTCCGCGCCATTATCATCGATACCATAGGAGACATCGGTCGTCTGCGGCGGATACGCAGGCGCGTATTCATCGGCGATCGTGCCATCCGGGCGCACCAGTGCCAGATACTCACCACCAGCACTCAGTTTGAACAAGGTATGGTATTGACCGACCGGCGCGGGCGACTTGCCACTGGCGAAGACCACTAAATGCCCGCCAGCCGCCAGCGACACACTCTCAGTGAAACACCACTGAAACAGATCAGCGCTGTCATCGGTCAGGCACCAGTTCAGCAGGTCGACCGCGCTGGCACCCATGTTGTGCAGCTCGATCCAATCTTCGTAGTCGCCGTCGCCATCCACCAGGGTGGTTGCGTTGGAGGCCATGAACTCGCTGATCTCCACCGTCTCCAGCACGCTACCGCCATCGCTCACGGTGAAGTTCACCGCCAGCACCGCCGAGGCATGATCCGCTGCACTGGCGGTCACTGTCGCCGTGTAGCTGCCGGCAGCCAGAGCCGCGGCATTGGCGGTAATATCGAGCAGGTCCGGAGTCAGATCATCCTCACCCGAGGCGGCGACTGCCGACAACCAGCCGAGGCCGCCATCATCCACTGCCAGTGCGTAGCCACTGGCCCCTCCCTGCAGGCTCGACAGGTTGACCTGGACGCTTGTCGCATCACCCACCTGGGCCGACAGGCTCAGCGATGCGGCATCGAAGCTCAGGGCATCACTCAGACCCGCACCGTTTGCCGCACCGGGGGTCGGGATCGCGAAGTAGCGCAGCTGGCCAGCGTCGCTCACGCCATAGCTGATGTCATCTGACTGCGCCGGGAAGTTCGGGCTATAGGCATGCGCCAGGCTGGCATCGGGACGATAGAGCCCAAGGTACTCACCGCTCTTGCCGAGTTTCAGGTTGGCGTGCAGCTCCTCTGGTACGGCCGAACCCGTCTTCTTGCTGGCGAACACCAGCAGGTAGCCATCTGCATCCAGGCTCACCGATGGAAAGCACCAGGTGTTCCATACCGCCACGTCATCGGTCAGGCACCAACCAGCCAGATTCACCGGATCGACACCCACATTGTGTAGCTCGATCCAGTCCTCGTAGTCGCCGTCACCATCTGCCAGGGTGGTCGCATTGGAGGCCATGAACTCGCTGATCTCAACGACTTCTGGCAAGCTCCCCAGAGCGGTGACCTGCAGGGCGAAGCTCTCGGCATCATCCAGTTCGCCGTCACTCACCCTAATAGTGACCGAATAGTTGCCAACATCATCAAGCAGCGGACTGATGCTCAGGCTGGCACTGCCATCCCCCAGGTCAGTCAGCACCGCAAAGCCCGGCAATAAATCGCTGGAGAAGGTCAGGAGATCACCATCCGGGTCGCTGGCCGATAGGGTCAGCTCCAACATATTGCCAGCCTGCACGCTCTGCGCACCGATTGCGTTGAGCACAGGCGCACGATTGAGTGGCCCATCATTGGCCACCGTGAATGTGGTCTCGAAGCTCAGTTGACTGCCATCCCTGAGATCCACCAGGCTGCGCAGAGTGTGCGCGCCGTCGGCCAGATCAGTGGTGTCGAAGGGGTTGGCTGCGGAACTCGGCCCGCCCTGCAAGTCGTAGGGGACCTTGCGCTCAGTTTTGAGCACCGAACCCGAACCGTCCAGGTAGAAACGCACCTGTTCGATGCTGCCATCTTCCGGAAGCAACCGTGCGTAGAGGTCGCCGACCACCACGGCACCACCCAACAGGATGCTGCCAGCACGATCGGCGGTCTCACTGTAGACCAGCCAGTAGGGTGAGGCCGGCGCCTCACTAACGATGATCTCGAAGCTCTCGCTGTCATCGAGCTCGCCGTCGCTGACGCTCACCGTAAGGCTATGCGTGCCCACATCGGCCGCGCCGGGGGCCAAGATCAGGCTGGCGGTGCCATTGCCGTTGTCAATGAAGCTGGCGAAGG